>PDWJ01000696.1_pt1 | contig 47087 bp, 38 predicted proteins | sample 1430881 | NCBI WGS metagenome assembly PDWJ01 (sample SAMN01162460, study PRJNA174530) | Oral metagenome, whole genome shotgun sequencing project. | biome: Marine environment; feature: Marine mammal; material: Swab sample of the gingival sulcus; isolation source: swab sample of gingival sulcus...
GCAAAAACCTTGTGCGCATAATACGTCGACGGGGCGATCGGCAACTCCCTGCAGATCGGCTCGACCCCGCACGCTTCATGGTGCTTGTCGATGAACGCGCCCATCACCTTTGTTTGCGGTCGAGCTCCGCCTGCGCGAAAAATGCCGAGGCCTTCCGAAGGATCTCGTTCGTTCGCTTGAGCTCACGGTTCTCGCGCTCCAGCTCCTTGAGCCGCTCGCGCTCCGCCGTCGTCAGGCCGGGCCGCGTGCCCTGGTCTCGCTGGGACTGCCGTAGCCACTTCCGCAGCGTCTCAGCAGCGCAGCCAAACTTCTCCGCGATCGAACGGATCGCCGACCACTCGGAGCCGTACTCATCGCCGTGCTCCAACACCATGCGGACCGCCCGCTCGCGGACCTCCGCTGAGAATCTCGTGCCTCCCATGACTCCATCCTCTCACGTCTGGGAGCCTCCGGGAAACCCGGGGCGGTTCACCCCGGCAGCTGTCCCAGCCGGCCACTACTCGCATCTGCGTTGAACGAAGTCTCTTCGCGGCATCTTGCCCCCTGACGCTCGCAGCTCAGGAGCGAGTTCGGAGCGCGGGCGCATAGCCTGTGGCCGCCGACTTCTCGGCCGCCCCTCCTTGCGCTCCCGGCGAGACGCGCGAGCTTCGGGTCCATCCCACAGCAGCGAGGAGGCGTCCTGCGACAGCGGCATCGACGACGCGTCGCGCGACGGTCCGCGTAATCCGCTTTCCGTTAACCTCTTTCGCTGCTCTCTCGGCGTTCGCAGAGAGCACCCTGCCTGGTGTTGGTCACAGGACCCCGATTCCTGGCTGGGAGTCTCGGGCAGGATGCTCTCGCGAACGGAGCCCGCCAACTGCCCCACCACGCGCCAGGCCGCCACAGGTCGGGGCTCCGGACTGGCCGCCCGTACACGACACCGCCCCGTGGCTGTTCACCACGGGGCGGCTGCGTTCGCGCCTAAGGGCTGCTGTGGCTCCCCGAGTAGGACTCGAACCTACAACACTGCGGTTAACAGCCGCATGCTCTACCAATTGAGCTATCGGGGATCGCTTGAGGGCGGGGAATGCTACGCATTGCTTTGCCCTTCGGCAAGCGCGCGCTGAAGCTTGATGGCAAAGAATCTGCCGCTGCGCTTCTGGCTCCTGGGGGGGGCCGCTAGCGGGCCCCTGGCGACCTTGCCAGGGGCCTTCTAGAGCCGGGTCAGGAGCCCGGGCGGGCTTCGCTAGCTCAGGGCGGCGATGCCGGGCAGGGTCTTGCCTTCGAGGAGTTCGAGGCTCGCGCCGCCGCCGGTGGAGACGTGGTCGATCTGGCTCTTCAGGCGCAGCAGCTCGATGGCCGCGACCGAGTCGCCACCACCAACGACGCTGAAGCCTTCGCTCTTGGCGACAGCCTCGGCGATGGCTTCGGTGCCCTTGCGGAACTCCTCCCACTCGAAGACGCCCATCGGGCCGTTCCAGACGATGGTCTTGGCCTCGGCGATGGCTGCCGCGTAGGCGTGCCGACTTTCGGGTCCGATGTCGAGACCCATCAGCTCGCCGGGGATGCCGGGGCCGGTGATCTCATACGGGCTCTCTTCGGCAAAGCTCGTCGCCGCGAGATGGTCGCTCGGAAGCATCAGGCGCTTGCCCTGGCTCTCCGCTTCGCTGAGCAGCAGCTTGGCCTCGGCGACGAGATCCTTCTCCACCATGCTCTTGCCAACCTCAAGCCCCATGGCTTCGAGGAAGGTGTAGGCCATCGCGCCACCGATCAGCAGCGTATCGACCTTGGGTAGAAGGTTGCGGATGACCGGCAGCTTGTCGCTGACCTTCGCGCCGCCAAGAATCGCGACGAAGGGCCGCTCGGGCGCTTCGAGGACCTTCTTGAACGACTCGATCTCCTTCTCGAGCAAGAGCCCCGGCGCTGCGGGCAAATGCTTGGGCACCCCGGCCACCGATGCGTGCGCACGGTGACAGGTGCCAAAAGCATCGTTGACGTAGATCTCCGCGAGCGAAGCCAGCTGCTCGGCGAAGACCGGGTCGCCCGCGGTCTCGGCCTTGTGGAAGCGGAGGTTCTCAAGCACGAGCAGCTCCCCCTCCTGCAGGCCGAGCGCCAGGTCCTTCACCTGCTCCCCGACACAGTCGGGCGCCGTGCGCACCGGCAGGTCCATCAGCTCCTGGAAGCGCTCGGCGACCGGCAAGATCCGCATCGAGTCGACGACCTGGCCCTTGGGCCGGCCGAGGTGACTCATCAGGATCGGGCGGCCACCACGCTCAAGGATGCGACGCAGCGTCGGTAGAGCTGCTTCGATCCGAGCATCGCTCGTGACCCTGCCGTTCTCGTCCAAAGGCACATTGAAGTCCACGCGCACGAGCACGCGCTTCCCCTGCATATCGAAGTCATCGAGGCGCTTCATATCGCTTCTCCTGCCAGCTGGCGGCGATCAGTTGCCGAGGGCGTGCGCCTTGACGATCAGGTCGGCAACGCGGCTGCTGTAGCCCCATTCGTTGTCATACCAGGTGATGATCTTGACCAGGTCGCCACTGACCATGGTCGACAGGCCATCGATGATGGAGCTGTGCGTGTCATGGACGATGTCGGAGGAGACGATGGGATCCTCGGTGTACTTGAGGATGCCCTTCATCGGGCCTTCGGCGGCGGCCTTGAACGCGGCGTTGATCTCCTCGCGCGACGCGGTCTTGGTCAGCTGCACGCAGAGGTCGACGACCGAACCGTCGGTGACCGGAACCCGCATCGCCATGCCGTCGAGCTTGCCGTTGAGGGCCGGGAGGATCTGGCCAACGGCGCGGGCGGCACCCGTCGTCGTCGGGATGATGTTGGCGGCTGCGGCGCGGGCGCGGCGCAGGTCGCTGTGGATCATGTCGGCGGTGCGCTGGTCGTTGGTGTAGGCATGCACCGTCGTCATCAGACCCTTCTCGATGCCGAAGTGGTCGTGCAGGACCTTGGCGGCCGGCGCCAGGCAGTTGGTGGTGCACGAGGCGTTCGAGATGATCTTGTCCGAAGGCTTGAGCTCGGCGTCGTTGACACCAAGGACGATCATGCGATCGATTTCGTCCTTGGGCGGCACGGTCAAGAGGACCTTGGGGGCGCCGGCTTCGAGGTGCTTGGCGCAGGCTTCGCGGCTGCGGAAGATGCCGGTCGACTCGACGCAGAAGTCGATGCCCATGGACTTCCAAGGAAGCTGTGCCGGATCCCGCTCGGCGAGAACCTTGACCGAGCGGCCGTCGACGATGATCTCGCCGTCCTTGCTCTCGACCTCGGCCGGCATACGACCGTGAACCGTGTCGTACTTCAGCAGGTGGGCCAGCGGCCCGGCGGGCGCCAGGTCGTTGATGGCAACGACCTCGAGATCGTCACGCTCCTCGGCGATACGGAAGACCATGCGGCCGATGCGGCCGAAGCCGTTGATACCAATCTTGATGACCATTTCGTTGCTCCTTGGCTATGCGAATGGCTGTAACGACTCGGCTCGTCATGGCCGGTCGCGGGTCTCTGCGACATCGCCAAAATGACGGGCGCTGAGAAGGAGAAAAGGCGCACAATAGCGGCCCTATGGACCAGTCTCCAACAAGACGCGCAACGGAAAGCTGTGGTACATCGCCACAAAGCGAAGCCCCGCTGCGGTGGCCGAGCGAAGCCGGCCCTTGGCTGGTCGGATTCTCGCACGGCCCGGACTCGACCCTGCTGCTCGCCCTCGCCGTGCAGCACTGCCAAAGCGCTGACCTGCCCCCGCCGATCGCCGTGCACGTCGACCACGCACTGCGCCCGCAGAGCGCCGCCGAGGCGAAGGCTGCCCAGGCCTGCGCCGCCGAGCTGGGCGCGGCCTTCGTCTGCGAACGCATTGCGCCGCCGGCCAGCGAGAGCAGGGCGCGGCAAATGCGGCACCAGGTCTTCGCCCGGGCCCTGGCGCGGCTAGGCGGCAGCTGTGTGCTGCTCGGCCAGCACCTCGACGATCAGCGCGAGACGCTGCTGTTCCGGCTCCTGCGCGGCAGCGGCCCCCTCGGCCTCGCCGGCATGCGCTGGCGAAGCGTGCTGCAGAGCCCCCACCGGCTCCTGCTCGTGCGCCCGCTGCTGAACTGGACCCGCGAGAGCATCCTCTCCGAGCTGAGGCGGCGCCGGCTGCCCTGGATCGAGGACCCGAGCAACGCCAACCCCGAGCACACGGCGCGCAACCAGATTCGCCACCAGCTGCTGCCGGAGTGGACGCAGCGCCAGGGCGGGCTGGCCCAGCTCGACGCGCTGGCGGCGGCGGCCGCAGCCCTGCGCTCGGCCGTAGAGACCGAGCTGGCGCTGGCGGAGCCGGCGACGCCCGGGCCGCTGCGCCTGCCCCTTGAGCTGCTCGATGTGCTCTCGCCATGGACGCGGGAGCAGCTCTATCTGCGGGCCACCCGCGCCCTGGGACAGCCCGACCCTTCGCGGGCGCTTCTGGCCGAATGTGATGCCCTGCGCCGCGCCCGCAGCGGCAGCCGCAGCGAAGCCCGCGGCCGCTGGCGGCTGCGGCGAACGCGGAGCGAACTGCAGTTCGAAGCCTGGGGCCAGCCGTCCTAAGGGCAAGCTCGAAGCGCGGCAGGCCAGGGTAGGGGTTTTGCGCGCCGCTCCTGCTAGGATCGCTCGCCCGATGGATAGCCCCCTGCACCAACGTCTGCGGCGCAATCTCCTGCGCCTCTTCGAACGCATCGACCACTGCTGCGCCAGCGCCGGCCGCGACCCCAAGCAGCTGCGGCTGATCGCCGTCAGCAAATACTCGACGGGCATCGAGACCGCGGCGCTGGCCGAAGTCCTCGCCGCCGTGGAGCAGGAACGCGGAGCCGCCCCCGGCAGCCTCCCCTGCCTCGGTGAGCGCCGGGTCCAGGACCTGCTGCAAAAGATCGACTGCCTAGAAGAGGTCGAGCAGCCGGTCGAGTGGCACCTGATCGGCAACCTCCAGCGCAACAAAGCCCGCTCGGCGGTCCTGCACGCCAGCCTGATCCACAGCCTCGATCGCCACGAGATCCTGGACCGGATCGACAAGATGGCCGAGGACTGCGGCCGCCGCGTGCGCGGCCTCCTGCAGTTCCAGCTCAGCGGCGAGGACAGCAAGCACGGCTTCCTGGCAGAAGAGGCCGCTGAGGCCTTTGAGCATGCTCGCCGCCTGCAGCACATCGACTTCGTCGGCCTGATGACGATGGCGGCCCGGGGCACCGACCATGAATCCGCTCGCCCCTGCTTTGCCCAGTTGCGCGAACTGCGCGACGAGCATGCACCCGACTGGCCCGAACTGTCGATGGGTATGAGCGGAGACTTCGAAGGCGCTATCTTGGAAGGCGCCACCTTGCTCCGCGTCGGCTCGATCCTCTTCCAGGATCAGGATCCTCTCAGCGAGGACTGATCGCAGCCGGCAGCCTCCCCGCATTCCCAACCCCCCGCTCCCTCGAACCGGCGCTGCTGCGGCAGCCCCTAGCACGAACGCATGGCTCACCTGCGACTCCCCGGCGGCAAGCAGCTCGAACTGACCACCAGTGGGCCGACGACGATCGGTCACTCCAACAAGGCCAGCCTGCGGATCGACCATCCCCAAGTCGCCGAGCTGCACTGCGTCATCCGCGCCCTCAAAGGCGGCGGCTTCGGCCTCAAGGACCTCGGCTCTCAGCATGGGACCAAGGTCAACGGCCAAGAGGTCCACGCCACTCGCCTGTATCACCAGGATGTCCTGCAGATTGGCGACGCCGAACTCGTCTTCGACAGCCCGGGCGATCCCAGGCCGACGACGCCGGCACCCAAGGAGGCTAGCAAAGCTGCGCAGAGCCAGGCGCAAGCCGCCAAGGCAAAGGCCACAGCGAGCCCAGCCAAACGCAAGAGCAGCCAGGCCGCGAAGGATGACCCCGACCTGCCTCTAGGCCAGGAACTCGGCGGCTACCGCCTTGAGGACGTACTCGGCCACGGCGGCATGGGCACCGTCTACCGCGCCACCCAGCTCTCGTTGCACCGCGAAGTCGCGCTCAAGGTCCTCAAGTCCGAGCTCTGCGAGAATCCTGATTTCGTCCAGCGTTTCACCGACGAGGCCCGCGCCGCCGGTCGCTTCAACCACCCCAACGTCGTCCAGGTCTTCGATGTCGGCGAGGCCAATGGACGCCACTTCTATTCGATGGAGCTGCTCGAAGGCGGCAGCCTCGAAGACAAGCTGCGCGGCCAGGGCAAGCTGGACATCAGCGAGGCACTCGCCGCGACCCTCGACGCCGCCCGCGGCCTCGAATACGCCCGCGAACTCGGGCTGGTGCACCGGGATATCAAGCCCGACAACCTGATGCTCACCCAGCAGGGCACCGTGAAGATCTGCGACCTCGGCCTCGCTGGCGACCTGGGCCTGATGGCCGAGGGCAAGCTGCTCGGCACCCCCCACTTCCTCAGCCCCGAGCAGGTGCGTAAGGACCCGGCCGACCACCGCAGCGACCTCTACGCCTTGGGCTGCACCTTCTATCGCCTGCTCACTGGCAAGACGCCCTTCTCCGGCAAGACAGTGCGGGACATCCTCCGGGCGCAGCTCGAAAACACGCCGCCGCTGCTCCGCGATGTCGAGCCCGAGGCCGCGCTCTTCGACCCGGTCATGGAGCAGCTCCTAGCCAAGGACCCGGCCGAACGCTTCCAAAGCGCCAGCGAGCTGGCCGCGGCGCTGGAGTCGTACTACGAAAGCAAGAAGGGCATCTCCAAGGCCCTGCTCATCACCCTGGTGATCGCCGTGCTCGGCTGTGGCGCCGGTCTGGCCTACGTGCTGAGCAAGAAGCAGGACAGCAAAGTCCCCGTAGTAAAGAACGAGCAGAAGGAAAAGCTCGCCCAGCAGCTCGCCGAGCAAAAGGCGCAGATCGCCTACCAGAGCGTCAAGGAATCGCTGCCCGCGCTCGAACGCGCCAGCAAGCTCGAAGAGATGGCCAAGCAGCATCCGGGCACGCGCTTCGCCAAGCGCGCCATGCGCGAGGGCAAGCAGCTGCGCGAGCAGGAGCAGAAGCGCCTGGCCGCGGAGAAGGCCGCCGAGGCCGCTCGCAAGCAGCGCTACCAAGAAATGGTCGCAGATGCGAAGAGCGCCTTCGACGCCGGCAAGCTTGCCGAAGCTTGGGCCCGGGCCTCGAAGCTGGCGGGTGAGGATGCGGCGGGCAAGCAAGCGCTAGCGCTCATTCATAAGGAGCTGCAAGAGCGCGTTGCGGCTAGGGGCGCCAAGGCGCTCTTGGCTCTGGACAAGGCGATCGCAGCAGAGGACTTCGACGGCGGGCGCGCGGCCTTCCTCTCGGCACTCGACTTCGGGGGCCAAACCCTGCCTGAGAGTATCCGCAAAACGATCGAAGAGGCGCGCCAGCAGGGCGAGGGGCGCCTGGACCAAGCCATGCGTTTGCATAAGCAGCAGCTACAAGAGCTGCGCAACAAGTGGTTGGCGCGCCGAGTTCAGGTGCTTCTCGCCAAAGACGGGGCCTTTGCCGCCATCCGCGCCGTTGACTTCGCCAAGGCCGCCCAGCGGCTGAGCGGACAGGAGGTCCCCAGTGACTTCGCCGCCGACTGGGCCGCGCTGGCTCGCATGAGCGAAGAGCTGAAGAGCATCAGCAGCGGCTGCGCCGACCTTTGGCAGGCCTGGACCGGGCTGCGCTTCCGCGTCGGCAGCAGCGAATGGCGGCTAGACTCCATGAGCTGGCCGAACTCCGCCGTCCTGAGCAGTGACAGCGGCAGCCCAAACAAGATCTCCCTACGCGATCAACCGCAGTTCCTCGCCGCGTTACTGGTCGCCACCCCGGCTTCGGCCACCAAGGCTCAGAAGCGCGTACGCGCGGCCCTGCTCACCCAGCTGGCCCTGGCCCACGATCTCCCTGCCGTCCACGCTTGGGGCGGCTCCGGCAAAGCTCCCAAGCCTTCGGTCTTCGGTCAGGCGCTAGGAGAGCTTTCTCTTGAAGGCCTTTCCGAAGAGCAGGCAGGCCGCTGCCGCGGCGCCGCAGACCTGGCGAGGATGCTCCGCGCCTGGCAGCAACAGCACATGGCGGCGGCGGCCGCTGCTGCAAAGGCTATAGAAAGCAATCCAGCTGCCGCCATACTCCACCTCGTCCTAGAGATCTCAAGCGCCCCGGCGCAGAGCCGACGCTGACCATGCTCCCTGCCAGAGCTGCAGCCTTCCGGATCTTTGAGAGCATCCTCAACCCAAATCGAGCCTGACCATGATCTACTCCAGGGATATCGAAGCCCGGCGGGAGAAGGTGCAAAACGCAGCCGACCGACTCGTCGAAATCTGCGGCTACAGACCCCAGGTGGCCTTGCTGCTTGGCACCGGCCACTCCGAGTTGGCACGGCGCCTTGAAGATGCCAAGAGTTTCAGCGCTGATGAGATTCCCGATTACCCCAAGACGGACGAAGAAACCTCGGTCGTCGTTGGCAAGCTTGAGGGCTACCCGGTTCTGGTGAGCGATGCGCCGCTGGCCCCCTATCTAGGAACGAGCGGCGAGGTGATCGCCTTTCCGGTGCGCATGTTTCGAGCCATGGGCGCCAAGACCATCGTGTTGACCGCTGCGGCCGCGGCCTTGCACAGCAGCGCCCAACTCGGCGACCTCGGCCTGATCTCCGACCACCTGGACTTCACCCACGTCAATCCCCTGCTTGGGCCCAACGACACCATGCTCGGCCCGCGCTTCCCGGATATGACCGAGCCCTACGACCCCGAGCTGGGCACTTTGGTGCGGCGCATTGCCGCCGAAGTGGACTTTCCCCTGCGAGAAGGTGTCTTCGCGGCGGTCCAAGGCCCTAGCCTGCCAACGCGGGCGGAGTATCGCTTTCTTCGCAACGCCGGAGCCGACTACGTCGGCATGTCGACCGTGCCTGAGGTGCTGGCCGCGGTCCACGCCGGGCTACGCGTCTTGGCCCTGGTCGGCATTACCCAAATCATCGACCCGATGCAGCCGCGCCCCATCGACCTCGAATCGATGGTCGACGCCGCCGACCTCGCGGCCCCGCGCATGGCGAGTTTGCTGGTCGGCCTGCTCGAGCAGATGGCGAAGGGCTGAGTCCATGGCCGACGGGACGAAGCAACTCGCCGTCCTCATCTCTGGCGGCGGCCGCAGCCTCGAAAGCCTCCAAGAGAGGATCCTCGCCGGAAAACTCGACGCAGAGATTGCTCTGGTGATCTCATCGCGGGCCAAGGTCCAAGGCATCGAACGCTGCCGGCGCCTGGGCCTGCCCTGTGAAATCATCCGGCCGCGTGACTTCGACCGCCCCGAACTCTGGGCCGAGCGCATGTGGTCGACACTCCGCGCCAGCGGCGCCGATCTCGTATGCTTGATGGGCTTTCTCAGTCTCTTGCCCATCCCGCCCGAATACCGCAAACGCGTGCTCAACATCCACCCTGCCCTACTGCCGAAGTTCGGAGGCAAGGGAATGTTCGGAATGCACGTGCACAGAGCCGTCCTCGCCGCAGGGGAAAGGGAAAGCGGCTGCACCGTGCATTGGTGCAACGAGGAATACGACCAAGGCGACATCATCCTGCAACGCCGCTGTCCGGTGCTAGCCAGCGACAACGCCGAGAGCTTGGCAGCGCGAGTCTTCGAAGAGGAAAAGCTCGCCTATCCCGAAGCGCTCCGCCAGATCCTGGCAGGCCGCTAAAGAACGAGCGCTGTAGATCATGGCCAGCAGAGAATGGCCAGCAGGGCTGAGCCGGGTAGCTTTGGGGGAGCATCCGACACTCGGAATCCAGGCAGGCGTCAAGCAACGCTTACATCGTTAACCGGGAATCAAGAACAGCACGAACCTGCTTGGCTAGCTCTGTAGCTGTCAGGGGCTTTTCAAGAAAAGCCTTTATCCCCATGGACAAGGCCTCCTCTTTGGTAATGGTCGAAGTAAATCCAGTATAGAGAATAAACGGTAACCCAGGACGAACCCTGGACATCGCAGCAAAAAGATCGACCCCAGTAAAATCAGGCATGGTTTGATCAGATACCACCAGATCAAACTGCTCAGGGTCGCGGGCAAACGCATCCATCGCTTCGCGACTGCTACTTATCGCAATAACCTGATACCCTAGCTTTTCCAGCAACTCCTTCCCCACGTTGCATAGATTACTTTCGTCGTCGACGAGAAGTATCCGTTCGTGTCCCGATGCTGTGCGCTGGATGTGTTCCCAGCCAGGAGGGGAAACCTGGGATTTTCCTATCTCGCCCGATCCTTGATGTTGCGTGGGGAAATGGATATTGAAGGTGGTCCCGTTCCCAGGGCTACTTTCAACCGTAATAAACCCATCACAATTCTTTACGATCCCATGGACGGTGGCCAGCCCCAGGCCAGTGCCTTCCCCCTTAGCCTTGGTGGTGAAGTAGGGCTCAAATATCTGGTTCATGGTTTCTTTAGACATTCCAGATCCATTATCTTCAATGGTCAAGACGGAGTAATTCCCCCGATCAACGCTCCACTCTCCGACCATCTGCTCAACATCAACATGGACATCATCTAACGCGATCCTCAGAAGCCCTTTCTGATCTTTCATAGCATGAAGCGCATTCGTACACAGATTGACAACAACCTGATGAATAGCAGTGGGATCAGCAAAGACCACTCTCCGGTCTTTTTTGTAATCCTCATGGATCTCTATGGTTGAGGGAAGCGATGAGCGCATCATCTGCACCGCCTCCTTGACGATATAGTGCAAGTGAACCGGCTTCTTTTCCAAGGAGCTCTTACGACTAAACATTAGTATCTGCTGCACGAGCTGAGCCGCACGATAGGAGGCATCAACAACCTGCTGAATATATATCTGCCCCTCCTCATCAGCCGGAAGCTCTGCGGCAGCAAGATCTGCGTATCCGACGATAGCAGAAAGGATATTGTTGAAGTCGTGCGCGATCCCACCGGCAAGGGTGCCCAACGCCTCCATCTTTTGTGCCTGATTAAGCCGATCCTGAAGCTGGATCTTTTCCTGTTCCATTTCTTTTAGCGGACTAATATCGGTGTGGACGCCAATAACACGAACAGGTGCCCCGCTCTCATCCTTAGCGATCACCTTCGCGCGACCAAAGAGCCACTTGTATTCTCCATTCTTACACATAATACGGTACCGGTCCTGATAGGATACCCGTGTACCACCCCGCAACTCTTCCACGGCAGATCGAATGCGCTCACGGTCTTCAGGATAAATAATCTCTAACCCATGCTCGATCCCTCCTTCAAGCTCTTCCGATGCATAACCAAGCATCCTTAAAAAAGCCGGAGAGAAGGTAAGCCTGTCCTGGGGAATATCCCAATCCAAGACACCATCACCAGATCCTTCCAGCGCAAACCGCCAACGTTGCTCGCTCTCGCGCAGAGATTCCAAGCTTTCGTTGTGGGCCTCAACTCGCTTTTGAAGTTGCCTAGTGGATTCCCGCAACTCTTTGCTAGTGTCCTGAGCCTGGTTCAAGGCAAATCCAATCCCACGAATAAGGCTTCCCATCGCCGCCATGGAAATAATACTCAGGAAGCTGAACGTGATAGTGGATGCGACCCATACACCAAAGGAAAAATTCAGAGGAACAATCGGCGTAACCAACCCAACATCAAAAAGATACCCAAATACACACAAGGCGCATATCTGAAACAATATCAGCAGCAGCGCTGACCTTGCCCCCAAGGTCAGCGTGGCCAAAATCGAGGCGGTGAAAAACCAGACACGCCCGCTACCAAGAGGACCTAAGGAATATACGGAAACTACTCCCAAGGAGGTGAAGACAACAACACCCGTCCACGCCCTCACGCGAAAAGGGAGGGACTTAAAGATCAGCAGGAAGAAGTTAAAGGAATAAGCGGCGACATAGATGACGCCATTCCATAGCAAGCCGTCTTTCAGGGATCTCAAGCTGCTTGCAATCAACGCAGGTAATGACACCACTACCGTGGAAGCAAAGATTAAAACAAAACTCCTCTCTCGCCATTGATCCAAGGTGAGCGCCTTGTTATTGGCCAGAACCCCCTTGAGCTGTGAAATTATGTCACGCATTTGTACGAGTCCTTAGGTAAGTCAAATCCTTGCTTGCTTTCAGTGATCAGGTAACAGGCAGTTATTGGGCAGGCCTACGGGCATGAGGAATCGTGCACTCCAGCGAAGCCGGCACCAGGCTCCGTGCCTTTTTGCAAAAAGGAAGAACTATCCGCTCATTCTCGGGGTGACTTGTTGCAGATCCAAGGCCGCTTCTGCACGCGAAACGCTTTCCTCGACGGGCCATGCTGCAGGCGGTGATGCGAATCGCGCCTTTGCTGCACGTGGAGTCCCTGCGGCAGGCGTACGCCGCATGGCTTCGGAGCCCGTCGGCGCGGGCGCCTAAACGGAAAGGCTTGCATATTCCCCTAGCGATCCGCCCTTTCCTGGTAGACCGCAGATGAATGAGCGCGGACAGCCAAGGGTAGGCAGAGTGGGGAACCTTTGGCGCTTTCGCCCTCTGCAATAGCTATCGCGTCACTCGGCCGAACGCCGGATCTCACGCCGGGCTTCTTTCTTTTTTTCTGCCTGGCGTTTGTCAAAGAGCCTTTTGCCGCGCACTAGGCCAATGCGCATTTTCAAAAGCGCACGGGAATTCGAGTAGATACCGAGGGGAATCAGGGTCAGCCCCTTCTCCCGTACCTTAGCGAGCAGCTTGCGAATCTCGGACTTGCGTAGGAGGAGCTTACGTTTGCGCTGGCTCGCATGGTTATGGACGTTGCCGAAGCTGTATTCCTCGATCGTGCCTTTGATCCAGAAGATCTCCCCCTGGTCGATGCGCACATAGCTCTCCGCCAGACTGGCCTTCTTGTCGCGTAGCGACTTCACCTCGGTCCCAGTGAGCACCATCCCCGCTTCCAGCGTCTCAAGGATCTCATACTCGTAGCCGGCCTTGCGGTTCCGGACCAAATCCTCACCCGGTTTCGGCCCCCGCTCTTTCTTTGCCCCTCCGCTCTTGGCCACAGTTGCTCCGTTTGTCTGGCTGCTGTCGACGAAAGATGACTAGGGTGCTTGACGACGGGCCCTTCTGGTAGAAGAATCTTCGCCCCACTCGCGGAAGTGGCGGAATTGGCAGACGCGCTAGGTTCAGGTCCTAGTGACCCTTACGGGTCGTGGAGGTTCGAGTCCTCTTTTCCGCACCAATCACTGCAAGAAGCCCGGTCGAGCCCAGCTCGCCCGGGCTTCTTGCGTTTTTGCTGGGGCTCGTGGCCCAAAGGCCTGCCGCCTTCGCTGAGCCCGTGAAAACCTTGCCCCGAAAGCTGCCGACAGACGATGCGCGACTCGAGCTATATCACCGAACGTAACCAGGGCGTGGCGCCGGCGCGGCCCGGGGAGTTTGCTCCCCTTCGCCTGTCTGCCGGGATCGAACTGGGGGTCCCGGTCGTGCTCGCGCCGATGGCGGGAGTCACAGGTGCGCCCTTCCGCGTGCTCTGCCGTGAGTTCGGAGAGGCGATCTATGTCGGCGAAATGATCACGGCACGCGGGCTCTGTAACGGCAACGCCAAGACCCGGCATCTAGCGAGCTTTCACCCCAGTGAGTCGCCGCGCTCCCTGCAGCTCTATGGCACCAATCCCAAGTGGCTCGAGGAGGCTGCGAGGATCCTCATCGCGGAGCACGGTGTCGACCACATCGACATCAACCTCGGCTGCCCGGTGCGCAAGGTCACGGCCAGCGGCGGTGGCGCGGCGATCCCCTACCGGCCGCGACTGATGGCGCGCCTGCTGCGAGCGCTCAAGCGCGGCGCCGGCACGGTCCCCGTTACCGTCAAAATGCGCCTGGGCATCGATGCCGAGCACCTGACCTATCTCGAAGCCGGGCGAGTCGCCGAGGGCGAAGGCATGGCCTGGGTCGGCCTGCACGCCCGCACCGCAGAGCAGCTCTACGACGGCGAGGCCGACTGGACTCACATCGCCGAGCTGCAATCGCTGCTGAACATCCCGGTGCTCGGCAACGGCGATATCTGGGAGGCCCGCGACGCCCTGCGCATGATGCGCGAGACGGCTTGTGCCGGGGTCATCGTCGGACGCGCTTGCCTGGGTCGCCCCTGGCTCTTCGCCGAGCTAGAGAGCCTTTTCTCCGGGCAAGAACCGGCAGCGCCACCGCGCTTCGCCGAGATCCGCCGCATCGCCCTACGGCACGCGGAACTCTTGCGCGACTGGTATGACGAGCGCATCGCCTCGCTGCACATGCGCAAGTTCGCCTCCTGGTACACCCAGTGCTTCCCCGGAGCCCGCAAACTCAAGGACCGCATGCAGCGAGTCCAATCGATCAACGAACTCGCCCTCGCCCTCGAGTCCATCCCCGATGAGGAGCCCTTTCCCTTCGAAGGGCTGCGCGTTCGCCGCTGCAAGAAGGCCGGACGCCAAAAGGTCTCCCTGCCCCCCGCCTACCTCGATGATCCCGATGCCGACACGGCGCCCGAGGAAGAGATCTTTGTGGAAGGCGGCTGAGACTGCACGGCGAGGAGCGCAGGCACCTTCCGCCTGCTGCCTTAGCGATGCCCAGTGCCCCGGTGACCCCAGTGATCCAGTGACCTAAGTTCCGACTCGGCGCTGCAGCAGCGCCCGCCCTAGGGTGGCCAGGAGCACGAGTAGGCCGCCAAGAACTGCGAGGCCGGCAAGCCTTTCACCATGGACGAGGAAGCTCCACAGGGGATTGAGCACCGGCTCCACCATCAGCAGTAGGGCCGCCTCGAAGGCCGGAACCCGGCCGATGCCCTTGGTCAGGCAGAGGTAGGCGACACCGATCTGAAAGACGCCGAGGTAGCAGGCCCCAAGCCAGTCGGCGGCCCCTGCGCCAGCAAAGGGCCAGGCGAAGGGCAGGGTGAAAAGGCAGGCCAGGGCGTTTCCGAGCACCACCGCCCCGAGCCCGGGGTTTCCGGGCTCAGCTCCGCGACTGAGAAAGCGCAGCCCCAAGATGGTCAGCGCCCAAGAAGGCCCGGCGCTCATGGCCAAGAGATTGCCCTCGAAGGGCTGGGGAGCACTCGCCTGCGGCGCTTGGCCGGCAAAGAGCAGAAGGAACAAGCCGCCGGCGAGTAAAGGCAGGGTAAGTAGCTCGGCCCGCTGCGCACGCTCGCGCAATAGCAGCGGTGCAAGGAGCAGGATGTACAGCGGCGCCGTGCTCTGCAAAAAGATGGTGTGCGCTGCCGTCGTGCGTTTGTTGGCCAGCACGAAGAGCAGCATGGTCACGGCGAAGGCCAAGGCGACCAGGCAGCTGCGCCACTTGAGCTGCAGACGCAGCCCGGGCAAGAAGGCAATCAGCACCAACGCTGCGATACCCGAGCGTAGGCAGGCCACCTGAACCCCGCTGAATTCGCAGGATTTGATCGCCGTTCCTCCGGTGGAGAAGAGGACGGCAGCCAGGAGAATCAAGGTGCGCGGCCAGAGGCTCGATGCTGCTGGCCTTGACGCTTCGGCCGTCGAAGCTGCGCCTCTAGCTGGATCCGAGCGCCCTGGCCCCGAACCCATCGCCTTCCAATGACCGGAGCTTGCCAAGAGCAGAACGGGTCAGCGGGAGAACTTGCCCGTCTTGCGGATGCGACGCTTGATGATGTTGACGCCGCCGTGCGTCTTCATCCGGGTGCGGAAGCCGCTCATCTTCTTGGCCTTCGACTTCGAATTGCGGATCTTGATCTTCATTGTGATTCTCAGGGGCTTTGGCACCGCGCCGAGCCTGGGGACAGCGAGGCATGAGGGGCAGAAAAGGGGGCAAGAGCCTAACGGCGGATCACAAAGCAACAAGGCTCGAACCCGAGCTTTTGCCGCGCCCCAGCGCTCAGAGCCGCAGCTCGCGAATGGAGAAGGTGTTGGTCGCGCCCTTGACCGCCATGGTGCCGGAGATGAAGACCACCAGATCCCCCTCCTTGACGTGCTTGCGCTCCAGAAGCTTGACCATCGCATAGCGATACAGCTGGCTCACGCTGCGTGCCTTGATCGCCAGCTCGGGAATCACCCCCCACTGCAGACAGAGCTGGCTCCAAACTCGCCGGTCAGGGGTAAACACGACCGTGCGCAACGGAAGCCGTTCGCGGGCAACAAAGTTGGCGGTGCGCCCCGATTCGGTAAAGACGACCAGGGCCTGGGCCCCTACCAGCAAGGCAGCCTGGGCTGCGGCGGATACGGTGGCTTCGACGACGCTGCTCTGTCCAAAGGGAGGCCGCTGCTTGCTGAGGGCGAGCTTGGCCGGGTGAACGTAAGAATGGCGAAAGATGTCCGCCTCACTACTGCGGGCGATGCGGTCCATGGTCCGCACCGCGAGCTCGGGATAGGCACCGGTCGCACTCTCGGCCGAGAGCATGACCGCCGAAGTGCCGTCATAAATGGCGTTGGCGATATCGCTGGCCTCGGCACGGGTCGGGCGCGGATTGACGATCATCGATTCGAGCATCTGCGTCGCGGTAATCACCGGCTTACCCACAGCGATGCAGAGATGGATCAAGCGCTTCTGCACCCCTGGGACCATCTCCGCCCCCAGTTCGACGCCCATGTCGCCGCGCGCGACCATTACCCCGTCGGCCGCATCGATAATCTCCTCGGCATGGGCCACGGCCTCGGGACGTTCGATCTTAGCAATGATCTGGGCATCCCCGCCGAAGGACTGGATCTCCTGGCGGAGGCGCTTGACGTCCTTGGCGCTGCGAACAAAGGACAGGGCGACATAATCGGCCTGCTGCATCAGCGCGAAATGTAAATCGAAGAGGTCCTTCTCGCTGACCGAGGGAGCGCTGACCTCGCTGCCTGGCAGGTTGATGCCCTTATGCTCGCGAAGCAGGCCGCCATAACGGACCGTGGTATGCACCACCGGGCCTTCGATCTTGCGAACCCGCAACTCGATATTGCCATCATCCAAGAGGATCCTCTCACCGACGCGCACATCGCTACCGAGTTCCGGGTAGGTACAAGCGATACGCCCGGGCTCGCCCAAGACATCGGGCCGGGTGTCGATCAGCAGCTCGTCCCCTGGGTTGAGGAGAAAGGGTTCGTTCTTGGCAAAGCGGCCGACACGGATCTTGGGCCCCTGAAGATCGGCGAGGATGCCCACGGCCCGGCGTTCGGAACGCCCTGCCTTGCGGATCACATCGAAGAGGCGCTTGTGTGCGGTATGCGTCCCGTGCGAGAAGTTGAGACGAAAGACATCAACGCCGGCGCGGATCAGCTTGCGCACCGTCGTAAGCCCACTCGAAGCCGGCCCAAGCGTCGCCACGATCTTGGTGCGGGTCGGCAGCTTGCCACGTCCCCCACTGGGCTTGGCCTGCTGATCGCCACTCTGCTTCGCCTTCTTCGATTTCTCCGCCGCCATCCTTGTCCTCCCGCATAAGCGCCCTACGTCACCCGACGATCTTCAGCGCAACGGCCGCTTAATCCTGTACTGATTTCGCCCACTGCCGCCATTTGACAATGGCCTTCTTACGCTGGCTCTCCGAAGCCTCGGGATCGAATGGGAAGTTCTTACCCGAGAGCTTGACCAGGCTGCGATAGGCCATTTTGCGCACAATCGCCGCCTCGTCTTCGAGCGCCCCGACCAGCTCCATTCCATAACTCGGGTCCCCGATCTTGCCGATGCCTTCGGCGCAGATCTTGCGCACGTAAGGATCCATGTCCTTGAGCACCGGAACCAAGTAGGGCAGAACCCGCTTGTCACCCGAACGCACCAGCTCGTCAACGGCTTCCCAGCGCCGACCAGGGTCGCTGCTGGCGAGCTTGTCGACACTGCGCCCCAGCTGCTGGGGCAAGGTCTGCAGTCCCTTCGACGAGCCTCCCGCCGCTTGACCGGCATAGGCTCCAGCCGCGGCTTTGCGCTGCAAGTCTTGGAGAGATTGCCGCAGCTCGAGCCGCTCCCGTTCGAAGCTCTCCCGCATCCCTGCGACCGTCTTCTCCAACTTGTCACTGCGAGCTTTCAGCTCGTCCAAGTTGGCCAGGAGCTGGCGCAGGCCGCCCCCCAGCTTGGCCAGGACGAGCCCCCCATCCTGCTTGGGGAGCAACTTGGCAAGCTGAGCATCCATGGCTTCGAAACGTGCTTGGATTCGGCCTTCCTGACCGGCAAGCGCCTGGCGCACGACCGCGGCTTGATCCTCGCGCAGCTCTTCGATGCGCAGGCGGAGGAACTCCACCTTGGCTTCGAGCTGCTGCTTCTGCTGCTCTTGCGTTTCGAGATGCCGCGCTTCAGTCCGCCAATCACTCAGCCCAGCAGTAGCGAGTATCGCGAGGAGGAGGATCCCGGCGATGACCAGGAGCTGGCTCCCACTCACGCCGCCGCCCAAGACCCGCGCCGGGGCCGGAGCCGGGCTTTCTGCATCGCCCTTCGTCAGCTTCGCTAAGCAACAGACGCCAACCGTCTTGTCGCCGAGCTTCCGAGCCAAGCCCTCTTCCAGATCACGATCTGGCACTGAGAAGCCGCAGAGGTCACAGAAATGCAGTTCGGCCTTGTCATTCATCGTCCATGCTCTGATCAGGGGCTCTCCGAGGGCAGCTGTCTTGGCGAAGCTGAGGGCCTTTCGGGCCAGCACCATCAGAGCACAGGCGGGCGTTCAGCGATATGCCACACACTCAAGAGGGAGCATCGCTCGGTACGTAGAAGCGGGGCGCCGCTAAGGGGCACCCCAGCTTTTTCTCCCTGCTACTGGCCGCCGCTCAGCGACCGCTGGGGGCAGCGGGCACGCCCTTCGCGCCGCCCTGCTGGAACCACTCATCTTGGTTGCGCTTTTCCCACCAGCCCTGCCACTGGGCAATCGAAGCCCGACGCTCGGCGGCGGTTTTCGTCCGGTGGTCATAGCCAAAGGTCTTGCCAGTGCTTTCCTGCAGGGCGCTGATGCACAGGTAACGCACATACTGCGAATCAGAGTCGAGACCTGCGATGAGCACATTCATCGGCGTGACATCCCCCATCGCGATCATCGTGCGTGCGACCTCAAATCGGACCATGGGGTTATTGTCGTCGAGGTGCTTGCGCAGACGCGGCAGAACTCGGCGATCCCCGAGATAGCCGAGGGCGCAGGCCGCGTTCGAACGCATCTTGGGCTTGTCGTTCTTCAGCGCTTTAAGCAGGAAGGGCACCGAAGCCTCGCCCTGTTGCGCGATCCATTGCAGGTTCTTGACCAATTCGTCGCCACGCTGATAAGGCAGCTGGTCAATATGCTCTTGGATACGCTCCTTCATCAGCTGCCCTGGGTCGTACCAGTTGGCCAACTCCTCGATGTCCTTGGAGTCTGGACCGGTGCCGTAGGAAGAGCCGCAACTCGTGAGGGCAAAGGCCAGCCCCAAAAGAACGATTCCATGAATGAGCCGCATCATCGCCGACGCTCCTGTCGCTTTGGTGAATGGGAGACGGCCGCCTCATCGGCTTTTCCGCGTCGCGGCTTGAGGGCTGCGGCAGCTTTTTGGCAAGGTTAAGGCAAAAGTAAGCCCCAATTCACGGCCGCTATTGGCACACATGGAAGGGCTCCAGGCCTTGTGCCATACGGCTTAGCGCTGGTTTTCTCTTGCAGCCCCTCCCCGGCTACTGTCGAATCGCCAGCCGCCAGTCTTTCCGGGGCGGTCGGAAAGAGGCGTTACCAGCATGCTGCAAGGACCAAGGAGCCCGAAGCTCCGTCACGCAGCCCACACATTCTCTCCCTATTCAAAGGGTTCTCCCTAGGCGGAGGGCAACAGCGACAGCGTTGTGTCCCAGCCAAACGGAGCCGGAGTCCAATATGAACAAGGCAAATCTCATCGAAGCAGTCCAGCGTGAGCTCGGCAAAGACTGCTCGCGCGCCCACGCCGAACGCTCGGTAAACGCGGTCCTCAGCAGCATCGAAAGCGGCCTGGTTGGCGACAAGGTCGTCCAGCTCGTCGGCTTTGGCACTTTCCAGGTCAAGACGCGCAAGGCTCGCATGGGCCGCAACCCACAGACCGGCGAGAGCATTCCCATCAAGGAAAGCCGCACCGTGGGCTTCAAGGTCGGACAGAGCCTCAAAGATCGCCTGTGAAACAGGCCTAAGAAGACAGAGGCAGCAGGCCGCGGGTAGCGGCCCACGGCCAATACGTCTTTTCGCGAGCGGCGGGCGACAGCTTCGAGTTGTCGCCCGCCGCTCGCTGTATGGGAAGGCTCGTGCTGCGGAAGCGCTCCAGCTCCAGAGACCCGGCAGAGACCCGGCCCCACGAACTCAGTATTGGAGCCAGCCCCCGCCCAGTACCTGGTCCCCGTCGTAGAAGACCGCCGCCTGCCCCGGAGCGATGGCGTCTTGGGCTTGGTCGAAGACCGCGTGCACGACGGCGCCGGGCCCTTCACCCTCGACCCGCAGCTTGGCCGGCGCAGCCCGGTGCCGCGCCCGAATCTGCAGCTCTACCTCCAGCACCTCCCCATCTCGTGGCGCGTCGATCAGCCAGTGCAGCTGGGCGACACGCGCCTGGGAACGTGCGAGCTGCGCGCGGGCGCCCAGCACGACCTCCGCTTGCTCGGGCCGGATTTCGAGGACGTAGTGGGGCGTGCCGAGCGCCGGCAGACCACGCCGCTGCCCCACGGTATAGCCCTCATAGCCATCGTGGCGGCCCAGCTCCTTCCCCTGGGCATCGACGAAGCGCCCCGGCGTCAGCCCCGCCCGCTCCCGAACCAGCTCGCGGTAATCCCCTCCAGGCACAAAACAGAGTTCCATGCTCTCGGGCTTGTCCGCGACGAAAAAGCCAGCTGCCCGAGCCCGCTCGCGAACCTCCGTCTTGCTCATGGCGCCGAGGGGAAAGACGGCGCGCGCCAGCTGCTGCCGCCCAATACCAAAGAGGAAGTAACTCTGGTCCTTGCCGCGGTCAAGGCCCCGGAACAGGGCGCCGTCTTGGACTCTGGCGTAATGCCCGGTCGCCACCAGGTCACAGCCCAGCTTCTCGGCAAAGTCGAAGATCTGGCCAAACTTCAGGTTTTGATTGCAGAGCACACAGGGGCTCGGAGTCCGGCCGGCCTTGTACTCACCGACGAAGCCGTCGATGATCCCCCCGAACTCTTCGCCGAAATCAACGGCGTAGAAGGGGATGCCCAGGCGCTCGGCGATGCGGGCGGCGTCCTCGGCCTCGGCGGCAGAGCAGCAAGCATCCTGACCCTCAGGGCCCGGTTCTGCAGCGCCTCCCACGCCGTTGCGCATGAAGATACCGCGGAGTTCATGCCCCGCCTCCTGGAGGGTCAAGGCGGCGACACTGCTGTCGACGCCACCGGAGAGAGCACAGAGAATGCGGGCCATCGACAAGCTCGGAGAAGGCGCAGAAGGAAGGGACGAAATTGCGGGCGGAACATCCTATAGTCTCCCGCCTTTTTGGCGACAGCGTCCTTCTTGCTCTTGGAGTGCAGATGCCTGCGACCCAGCCCTTCCTGAATCTCCCCCTCCTCCTCGCCATGCAGACGGGCGAGTCTCTGGGGCCCGCCCCGGCAAGCTCCGGTCAGAACACCGCCGCGCCGGCCACCAGCAGCGCGAGCCCGGCCAAGGCCGGCGAAGCAGGCACCCAACAAGCAGCTCCTGGCCAGCAAGTCCCCCCCGGGACCCCGCGGCAGGCCTGCGGCACCAGCGAGATGCTGATCTTCGGTGCCTTCCTCTTGGTCTTCTACTTCATCCTGCTGCGCCCGCAGCAGAAGCAGGAGAAGAAGCGCCGGGCGATGCTGGAAGCCATGAAGAAGGGCGACCTGGTGGTCACCACCGGCGGCATCCACGGCGAACTGCTTGAGGTCAGCGAGCGCACCGTAGTGCTCAAGTTCGGCAGCGACGCCATGCAGCGCCTGACCCTCGATCGCGGCAAGATCGCCGGCATCCTCGTCGATGGTCAGGAGACCCCGGCAGATCCCCCCAAGGGCTGAGGCGTGTGATGAACGGTTTCGCGGTCTGCGAAACCAAGAAAAGCTCCTGGGGTGCTCCCAAGGATCCTCGCCCCGCGCTCGGCGCCGAGGGAGAGCGTAGAGTCCTCGCCCAGCTGCAAAAAGCTGGTTGGCAGCTCATCGCTCACCGCAGCAAGGTCGCCGGCGTCGAGCTGGACCTCCTGCTAGCCAAGGGGCGACGCGTGGCCATCGTCGAGGTCAAAACCCGGCGCCGGGAGATCGGCCAAGGCGCAGAGTTCCTGAGCCAGGCCCAGCACCTTCGCCTCCAACTGGCCGCAGCCAGGCTTCTGGCCAAGGGTGCCACGGCCTTGCCGCCGCAGGCACGCCGGGCCTATCCGAAGCGGACCCTGGGCATTGAACTCTGGCTGGCCTCCTGCACTTTGGCCAGTCCCGAGTCCCCACAAGCCCGGCTACGCTTTTTTGAGCTACCTGCGATCGATACTCCGTAAAGCCCGTATCTGAGTGAGGCCGGCGCTCCGATCTTTGCCTCACGCTAGCCGCTCCTCCTCACGGCTGTCGCAGCGAGTGCCCGGCCTCTGGCTCAGCCAACAGACAAACCCCGGCAATCAAACAGAAGCAAAGGTCGACACAAGCCATGCTCCTCAGCCACTTGGCATCGGGGCTTTCCAGCTTTCCCGAAGACCTCTCCTCGCTCCCGTCGACAGGGGAACGGGTCTGCGCTGCTAGATGATTTTCCTGTTCCAACAGTTCATCCCTAGGCGAAAGCTGCTGCTCATCGCCTCCGAGGGCCTGCTTCTGACGCTCGTCGTCCTCTTAGGCACCAGTCTGCCAGGACTGGCGACCCACTCGGTCTTTGCCGCGAGCTCGGCGGATCTCGCACGGGGGGCATTGAGCGCCTTCCTCATCGCCGTCCTGGTCCAGATCAACCTCAGCTATAACGAGCTCTACGACTGGCGCGTCTCGCGCAACCGCGCCGACCTGCCCAATCGCTTGCTGCGAGCCGCCGGCTTCAGCTTCATCACCCTGGCCGTCCTGGTCGCGTTCAAGCCCTCGCTCTTCTTCTTCCCAGGACTGCCCATCCTGGCCACCCAGACCTGGAAGCTCGTCGTCATCCTGGGTGTGGCCTTCGCCGCCCTCTTCTACTGGCGCATCGGCTTCCACTGGTTCTTCTTCAAGTGGGGCCGGGGCGAGAAGATCCTCATCCTCGGCAACGGCCCCCAGGCCCAGTCCCTATGCCGTGAGCTCGACGACCGTGGCGAGACCGGCTTTGAGATCGTGGCGCTGGTTGGCGGCAATAAAGACGAGGGCGAGCGCCCCGAGGGCCTACCACCCCACTACCCCGAGACCGAAGGTCTGGCCAAGTTTGCCCACAAGGAACGGGTCAGCCGAGTCATCGTCGCCCTCGAGGATCGCCGCGGCACACTGCCGGTGCAGGAGCTCTTGGCCTGCAAGCTCGCCGGTATCCGCATCGAAGAGCGGGAACTGCTCTACGAGAAAGTCCACGGCAAGATCAGCCTCGATAGCCTGCGCCCGTCCTACTTGATCTTCAGCAGTGGCTTCAAGAAGACCCGCATCGTCCTGTCCTTGAAACGGCTGATGGACATCGCCTTCGCGATCATCGGCCTGACGCTCTCCATGCCGGTGACGATCGTGACCGCGATCGCCATCAAGCTCGACTCGCGCGGCCCGGTGCTGCTCCGCCAGCGCCGTATGGGCCTGGATGGCCACGAGTTCACCTGCCTCAAGTTCCGCAGCATGCGCGTGGACGCCGAGAAGCACAGTGGTCCGGTCTGGGCGATGAAGAGCGACGACCGCATCACCAAGGTCGGGCGCTTCATCCGGCAGACCCGCATCGACGAGATTCCCCAGATGTGGAACGTGCTGGTCGGTGACATGTCCTTCGTCGGGCCCCGGCCCGAGCGCCGCTTCTTCGTGGAGCAGCTAACCAAGGAGATCCCCTACTACACCGAGCGGATGACGGTGCGCCCGGGCCTGACCGGCTGGGCCCAGACCAAGTATCCCTATGGGGCAAGCATTGAGGATGCTCGCCAGAAGCTCATGTACGACCTGTACTACATCAAGTACATGAGCCTGCTCTTCGACCTGTCGATCTTGGTGCGCACCATCAAGGTCATCGTGCTGAAGCAGGGCTCGCGCTAGCAGGCCGCGCCGGGCGGAAGCCTTCCTCGGCTAGAATCGCCCGGGCATAGGCCCGTGCCCTGTCCGGGGGCATCTCAGCAAGCTGGGCCGCGAGATTCCTCTCCGGCTCTGTTGCCCCAGGCGCCCCATCCGCCTGCCACTTCTGGACCAAACGCCGCAGCAGCTCGCTGAAGCCCCGCGCGTGTTGGGTCCTGGCCCCGCGCAGATAGCCGCGGTGGAACTCGGCGATGTGGGCCAGGGTCAGGGGAACATTGCCGCCAAAAGCCAAGGCTGCGCATTCCGCCCGCATCTCCAGATCGGCAAGGAGCCCGTCGAAGGACAAGCCCGCCCCCAGGAACAAACCCAAGGCCCGCCAGAGATTCTGGGTCACCGGCAGGTGACCTTGGGCGTCGACAAGGTGGGCACGCTCGTGTAGCCCCAGCAAGCGCAAGACCTCTCCCAGCATCTTTTGCTCATCCCAGGCCTCTTCTTGCTGCAAGCGCCAGAGCATCCTCCAATCGACCTGGCAAGGCTGCTCGTAGCAAAGCGCCGGGCAGTCTGGCCCCAGCAAGGCCGGGCCCTCCTCGGCGAGCTTGCCGTAGCTGGCTCCCCGTTGGCTAGCCTCCTTGGCCCAACGCCGGGCGATGCGCCCATCCACAAAGTAGTGGTTCCAGATGGCCAGCCCGGCGACGCCCGAGACATCCAAGCGCTTGAAGCTGACGAACTCCTTGTACTGGAGCAAGACCTCGCGACTCTCCTGCGCCAGCTCAAGGCCCGGCACCGGCTCTAAAATCCGCTCGGAGAGCTTCCTCCCAAGCACCGCCCCGACCGGTCCGCCCATCAATCGACCGAGGAGGAGGTAGCGGCCATGCTCAGCGAAATAGGCCGGCAACCCCGGTCCAAAGGGATCGAGGAAGGAACCGGCGAAGGGAAAGCGCAGGAAGCGCGGCTCCCCCACAACGTCTCGCCCCAGTTCCGCCTTAGACAGGACCCGTAGCCGCTGCACGACGGCCTTAAGGCCACGCTCGCGCAGGTCCCCATCCTGCTCGCGCACCGAGCTCAGCAGCTGAAGCATTGCGTCGGAGAAACGCAGAAAGCGGGCAGCGGCCTGGGCGCGCTCCTCACAGCCTAGGCTCGCCTCGGGGAGGCGGAAGGCCAAACGCGGCGCCAGTCGCTCCACCAGCTCCACCTGCCCCACCGCCAAGAGGCTATCCAGCAAGCTGAGAGCATCCTCTACGTTGTTCGGCAGGAGCAGCTTTCGGGCTTCCGGCTTGAGCAGCCGTTGCAGGGCCTCGCCCTTGGGCGCGAGCAGAGGCCCCAGGCCAGGATCGAGGATGCTCCTCAATAGCTCCCCCGCCTCGGCAAGGGAGCCGCGGTCGACCAGCAGGCCCAGCAAGAGCTGCTCGGGGACGCTGCAGCGTCGAGCGGCTCCATACTGGACCACGCTCTCGCCCTGGGTCTCAGCAAGCTCCAAGGAGCGACGCAGCCAAGACTCGGCCAGCCACACCCGGCCCGCGCGCAGAGCCAGGTCCGCAAGCGGGAAGACCGCGCCGCTCGCAAGCAGTCGCTCGACCAAGGGCTCCTGCTTACGAATTCGAGCCAATAGCTCCTCTCGCTCGCAGCGGGGCAGGCGAGCCATCATGTCCAGAACCGCCTTGCTCGCGATCCCGGAGTCCAAGGCTTCGGCCAAGAGCTCTAGGTCGAAGGAGCCATGCAGGGCGAGCTCAAGCGAGATCCGGCCATCGAAGGGGTAAAGCTCACGCAGCTCGATCTGGCGTTGGATCAGTGGCTTGGGAGCCTTTTCGCCCAAGGAGCGCAGCGCCAAGCCGGTGATCGGCGGCCAGGGAACCCGGCGGTCTAGCGCCGAGGACAGCAAGAGCTCTCCCGCCCTTTGCTCCTCGCTCTCTTGCGTGCTCCTGCTCCAGCTGTAGGCGTAGCGCAGCCAGTAGGAACTAGGCCATCGCCGGCAGCCTTCTCGGAAATGCCGCAGCTGCTGATGGCGATCGGCGAGCAGGCGCCCTTCGAGGTAGTAGGTCTCCGGGGTGACCCCGTATCGCTGCCGCAACTGGCGCCATTCTTCCCAAGCTCGCCCAAGCTGTCCCTGCGCCCGCAGATACTCCTGGCGCAAGCGATGCGCCGGAACGAAGAGCGGCTCCTGCGCGAGCAGGCGATCGGCGATCTCGACGGCTTCTCCCTGCCGGCCAAGACCCTGGAGCAGGTCGCCGCGCAGCGCCTCGTCATAAAAACGCTGGGCAAACTGCGGCTCGGCGTAGGACTCAGCGCCCGTCCCGGCACAGGAGCCAAGCAGAGTCAGCAGCAGCAGCAGCAGGCCAAGGAGTCGAGGGCTCACGCTCCGGCCTCCGCCTCGTCCTCATGGCGGAAGGCCTCAAGCAGCAGGTCCTCGCCAAGCTGGCCGCATCGCAGATCTTCGAGGGGCAGACTCTCCGCCATGTCGGCGACGCCCAGGCCAGCCAGCCCGGTCCGGGCCCAGCGGCCTCCAGCCAGCTTCGGCGCGACCACTACGGCCACCGCATCGAAGAGCCCCGCCTCCACCAGCTGCGCCGCCAGGCCGCCGCCACCTTCGACAAGGAGGCGGCGAATACCGCGCTTCCACAAGAGCTCCAGCGCAGCTCCCATGTCTAAGGTCCGATGGCTGCCAACAGCGCTTGCCAGCGTCGGCAGGAACTCCTGCTCGACCTCGCTGGGCAAAGAGGATGCTCCATCCTCGCCCCGGAGCACCAGCAGCGGCGCCTTGTCGAGGCTCTGCAGCAGTCGGTACTCGGGAGTCAATAACCCCTCGGGATCGAGTGCGATGCGCAGCGCTTGCGGCCCTTCGACATGGCGGACCGTCAGCTCCGGATCATCGGCCACCAGGGTCCCCGGCCCGACCATCACCGCATCGCACTCGGCGCGCATCTGATGAGCCCAAACCCGGGCCGGTTTCCCACTGATCCAGCGAGAGGATCCTGTCCTAGTTCCGGTCTTGCCGTCGAGGGTCATCGCCCACTTGAGCACGACCCAGGGACGTTTGCGGCTCAGCCCGCAATGGAAGCGCCGCAGCAGGTTCTGCACTTGCGGAATCTCGAAGGGACCGTGCACGAGAACCCCGGCAGCGCGCAGCTGCTCGATCCCGGCCCCGGCATGCCTAGGGTCGGGATCGAGAGACCCGAGCACCAGCTCTCGAATGCCTGCATCGAGGAGCAACTGGGTGCAGGGCCCGCGCTTTTTGTTTCCCCCCTTGGAGGAGCAGGGCTCGAGGGTGACGACCATGGCGTCGGGCTTCCTGCCCTGCCGCCGGGCATCTAGGAGAGCATTCTCCTCGGCATGCGGACCGCCCCAATACTCGTGAATCCCCTGCCCGACCGGCTCGCCGTTTTCGAGGGCGATCGCCCCGACCAGGGGGTTGGGTTCGACACGGCCCGCGGCCGCCCGCGCAGCCTCGGCAGCACGGCAAAGCAGGGCCGTGGCCCACTCTGCCTCCCCAAGACGGGTCATGCTGGGACCGTGAACTCGGAGACCTGCTGCGACTCGTTCACGAGCACGCCGCTGAGACTGAAGCTACCCGCATCTTGGATCTGCACCGAGAGGTAGCGCCCGATGAGATGGTGGTCGCTGCAGTCGAAGTGCACCAGACGATTGCGCATGGTCCGGCCGGTGAAGCGATCCGCGCGCGACTTGCTCGGCCCTTCCACCATGACTTCGAGCTGCTGGCCGATCAGTGCTTGGTTCTTTTCCAGCGAGATGCGCTCCTGCACTGCCAGCAGCTCTTGGTTGCGGCGCGCCTTGACCTCCTCCGGCACATCGTCTTCGAAGTAATCGTCAGCAACGGTCAGCGGCCGCGGCGAATACTTGAAGACAAAGGACTGACTAAAACGCACCCGCTCCATCAGCTCGATACTGGCCTGGTGGTCCTCTTCGGTCTCGCCGGGAAAGCCGACGATCCAGTCGCTGGCAAACTCGATCTCGGGCACCCGCGCCCGCAGCTCTTCGACCCGCTTCAGATAACGCTGCACGTCGTATTTGCGCTGCATACGCAGAAGCATGCGGTCGCTGCCCGACTGCGCCGGCAAATGGAAGTAGCGGCTCACTCGCGGCAACTCCGCCATCGCGTCCATGAGCTCCGGCGTCAGATAATTGGGATGCGAGGTGATAAAGGAGATCCGCCGCAGAGCCGGGATTTGATGCAGCTCCCGCAGGAGCATCGCCAGGCTGGCGCGCGGCCGCAGATCGTGGCCATAAGCGTTGACTGTCTGGCCAAGCAGGGTGATCTCGGTGACCCCATCGCCGACCAGCCGCAGCACCTCGTCCACGATGTCGGCGACCGGACGGCAGAGTTCCTCGCCCCGCGTCGCCGGCACGATGCAATAGGTGCAGGGCATATTGCAGCCGCGGATGATGTTGACGAAGGCCTGACTCGGATGCGGACGCAGCTGGACCTCGCGATGCACGAGGTCGCCGCCCCCATCATTCCCGGTCGCAACGATGCTGCTGCGCTTCTCATGGATCTCGGCGATGAGCTCATCGATGCGGCCGAAATCCCTCGTCCCACAAACCAGGTCCACGTGCGGCATGCGCGAGCGGATAAAGACCTTGTGCTCCTGAGCCATGCAGCCGAGCACCCCAAGCAGCAAACCCGGCTTTTGCCGTTTGCGTGACTTCAAAGAGCCAAGGCGCCCCCAGACCCGGTCCTCTGCGTTCTCACGCACCGAACAGGTGTTGAGCAGGATCAAATCGGCCTGCTCCTCGTCGATGGCGGCCTCCCAGCCAGCCTGCACCAGGCGACTGGCGACGAGTTCGCTGTCGAGCTTGTTCATCTGGCACCCATAGGTCACCAGGTGGAATGTTCCGGCTTGCGACATACGAAGGGCCTCGGGGCGGACGGGGCTAGGCATGGAGGAAAAGCAAAGAGGGCAAGAGAGTAGGGAGCAGGATGAAAAAGCGGTCAAACGCTGAGGCGACCAAGGACCAAGCTGCGCCCTGAATCAGTCGCGCGAGTGGGAAAGCGCCCCATCGGCGGCTCTCCCACTCGCGCTAGCTTGCTTGCGGAGGAAGCGCTAGTTCCCTTCCGCAAACGGCGTCAACTTTCGTAGCTCCGGGTGCGGGCTCTGTTCGCCCACGGGGAAGACATAGGTCTCGTCATCAGGATCACCTTCCCAATACCCCTTCTCTTCGAGCATGTCGACTTCGAGGCTACCGGGGCGGCAGCCGGTGTAGAGGACCATAATGGCGCCCCGGGTGTGGTTGCGACCGCCCTCGTTGTCATCAGCGAACCAGATCGCGTTCTCCTGATTCATCGTGCGGCGATGAGCGCGGGCGCGGGCGGCGTAGTGGGTCTGCGAGGAGGTAAAGTCCTCCTTGTTACGCCACAGCTTTTTCTTGATGTCCTCTTCGGGGATCGTCAGGGCCTCGGGGGCGAAACTCTCCATGCATTCGGGGCAAAAGAGCAGGCGACGACCAGAGTCGGTGTTTTCGATCGCGCCCGTACGCCAGAGGCGCCAGAAGAAGCTGATGCCAGACTCCGAAGGCAGTTGTCCGCGCTTGCGTACCTTGTAGATCTCGGCTGCCTGATAGAGGTTCTGCAGATTCTTCTGGCAGTTCACCTCTTTGACGGTCTGTCCGACAGCAAACATCTTCGGAACCAGCCAAACCATCATCCCGGCGATAATGCCGATGACGATGAGAAGCTCGATAAGCGTGAATCCGCGGGCGTTCTTCATTCTTCGTGCCTCAAGGACTGGTGCCTTAGGGACAGGGACCTTAGGGACAGGGGCGGCGCTGCTCATGGGGGCGCGCGGCAGCAGCAAGCCAAGCAGCCTAGAGGCCCCGGCCCCATAGGCCAAGCCTCTCCAGGAGCTTACGCTGCCCCTAGCTCTGGGACCCTGGACGAGGCACCTAGAAGAAGCCCCAAGCAAGACCTAGTAGCCCAGGCCAATGCGCCCAAGCTCGGTATCGCCCAGGCTCAGTATCGCCCAGGCTCGGTATCGCCCAGGCTCGGTATCGCCCAGGCTCGGTATCGCCCAGGCTCGGTATCGCCCAAGCTCGGTATCGCCCAGGCTTAGTATCGCCCAGGCTTAGTATCGATAGTGCTCCGGCTTGTAGGGCCCCTCGACCGGAATACCGAGGTATTCGGCCTGCTCGGGCAGGAGCTTGGTCAGCTTGACGCCGAGCTTGTCTAGGTGCAGGCGCGCGACCTCTTCGTCGAGGTGCTTGGGCAGCACGTGGACCCCGAGTTCGACCTCGTTGTTCCAAAGCTCGATCTGCGCCAGGACCTGGTTGGTAAAGCTGTTGCTCATCACAAAGCTCGGGTGGCCCGTGGCGCAGCCGAGGTTCACCAGGCGCCCCTCGGCCAGCATGATCACGCTATGGCCGTCGGGGAAGGTGTAGTGATCGACCTGCGGCTTGATCTCGGTCTTCTTGACGTCGTCGCGGCCGTTGAGGTAGGCGACATCGATCTCGTGGTCGAAGTGGCCGATGTTGCAGACAATGGCCTCGTCCTTCATCGCGGCCATGTGCTCGCCGCGGACGACGTCCCGGCAGCCGGTGGCGGTGACGAAGATATCGCCCTCCTTGGCCGCCTCTTCCATGGTCGTGACCTCATAGCCCTCCATCGCCGCCTGCAGCGCGCAGATCGGGTCGATCTCGGTGACGATCACGCGGGCGCCAAGACCCTTCATCGAGTCGGCGCAGCCCTTGCCCACATCGCCATAGCCAGCGACCACGACAACCTTGCCAGCAACCATGACGTCGGTGGCGCGCTTGATGCCATCGGCCAGCGACTCGCGGCAGCCGTAGAGGTTGTCGAACTTGGACTTGGTGACCGAGTCATTGACGTTGAAGCAAGGCGTCTTGAGCTCGCCCTTCTGCATCATCTGATAGAGACGCAGCACACCCGTCGTCGTCTCTTCGGAGATGCCCTTGAGGCCCTCCAGAAGCTGCGGGTACTTGTCGTAGACCAGGCCGGTCAGGTCACCGCCGTCGTCGAGGATCATGTTCAGCGGCTGGCCATCGGCGAAGTAGAGGGTCTGCTCGATGCACCACTCGTACTCCTCTTCGGTCTCGCCCTTCCACGCATAGACCGGAACGCCGGTCTCGGCGATGGCGGCAGCGGCGTGGTCCTGGGTCGAGAAGATATTGCAGGAACTCCACTGCACCTGGGCGCCGAGGGCGGTCAGCGTCTCGATGAGCACAGCCGTCTGGATCGTCATGTGCAGACAGCCAGCGATGCGGGCGCCAGCAAGGGGCTGCTCGCTGCCATACTTCGTGCGCAGGGAGACCAGGCCCGGCATCTCCTTTTCGGCGAGTTCGATTTCCTTTCGGCCCCAACTGGCCAGTTTGATGTCCGCAACCTTGTACGGGGCTTTTGTTGTCGTGTCCGTCATCGGATCCATGTCCTCTTCAGCAATAAGATCGAAATAGCGGTCGATCACTCTATCGCGATAGATCGATGGAGCAACCAGAGAGCGGCGCAAGCTGGACCTTGGCAGGATGTGGAAAAAGGCCCGCTCCTGGCGACACCGCCAGGAGGCAGCTGCAAGACGAAGCTAGCTGGCACTGTTAGCCAGGATCTGCCAGCCTGCTCAACTGGCCGGCTCAAGCAGCCAGCGGAATTCGCCAGCAGGATCCAGGCATCCCAGGGCTTCAGGGCTTCAGGGGGCCAGGGCTTCAGGAGGCCAGCTATTAGAGCCCGTGCTTGGCCGCAGCTTGCTTGAGCTGCTCCACACGGTTGAGTTCTTCCCAGGGCAGGTCATCGCGCCCGAAGTGCCCATACGCCGCGGTCTTGCGGTAAATCGGCTTGAGCAGACCGAGGCTCTCGATGATGACCCGCGGACGCAGGTCGAAGGTCTCGCGCACACATTGCTGCAGCTTCTCGTCGTCGATCTTTCCGGTGCCGAAGCTGTCGACCAGGACCGAGCAGGGCTCGGCGACCCCAATCGCATAGGAGACCTGGACCTCACAGCGCTCGGCGAGGCCGGCGGCGACGATGTTCTTGGCAACCCAGCGCGAAGCGTAGGCCGCGGAGCGATCGACCTTGGACGGATCCTTGCCCGAGAAGGCACCACCACCATGCCGGCCCATGCCGCCATAGGTGTCGACGATGATCTTGCGTCCGGTCAGCCCGCAGTCGCCGTGGGGTCCACCGATCACGAAGCGACCGGTCGGATTGATATGGAACTGGGTATCGTCGCTGAGCATCTCGGTGGGCAGCACCTCTTTGACCAGTCGCTTGACGCCGCTTTGGATCTCCTCGTTGCTCACCTTGTCGTCGTGCTGCACCGAGACGACGACGGTGTCGACCTGCACCGGATGCTCATCCTTGTCGTAGACGACGGAGAGCTGCGACTTCATGTCCGGGCGCAGCCACGGGAGTTCGCCAGCGCGACGCGCTTGGTCGAGCCGCTCCAGAATCCGGTGCGAATAGTGGATCGGGAAGGGCATGAGCTCCGGCGTTTCGCGGCAGGCATAGCCAAACATCAGGCCCTGGTCGCCAGCGCCCTGGTCCTTATCCGGCGTGCTGTCGACGCCCTGGCTGATATCCGGCGACTGTGAGTGGATCCTCACCTGCACTTCGCAGCTCTCGCTGTCAAACTCCAAGGCCGGATCGTCGTAGCCGATTTCGCGAACGGTCTGGCGGACAACAGCCTCGTATTCCTTTTCCCCGAAATTGGCCGAACTCGTAATCTCCCCCGCCACGACCACAAGGTTGCTCGTCACGAGCGTTTCACAGGCCACGCGACTCGCAGGATCCTTGGCGAGCAAGGCGTCCAAGATCGCATCGGAGATTTGATCGGAGACCTTATCGGGGTGGCCAGCACCAACCGATTCGGAAGTAAAAACGCGGAGTTCGTTGCTCATTTAGGGGGGGCCTCTCGCCGGAAAAGCGCGGCAGCTTAGCGCCCTAAGCAGTGGGGAAAAAGCACGAGACTTTCAAGCTAGCCCCAAGGAAGCAGAGTTCACCCAGGGCTCAGCCCACGTCCAGCGGGCCCAGCAGGCCCGGATGTTTCTCCCGGAGTAGCCCCTCCACCGCTTCCAAGGTCTGGGCCAAGGCCCCCTGATTGACCCGGAGAATCTCGCCGGCTCGCTGCGCCATCTTCAGGGCCCGCTCGGGCTCTTGCAGCAGCTCCGTCGCCACCTCGAGCAGCTCTTCGGCGTCGCGCACCTGGCGCACGGCCTGGCCTTCGAGCAGAAGTTCGACGTCCCGCTGGAAGTTCCAAGTGTGCGGCCCAAAGACTGTCGCCTTCCCCAAGGCCACCGGCTCGAGCATGTTTTGCCCGCCATGCTTGACCAGGCTGCCACCGACGAAGACCAGATCCGCCAGGGTGTAGACCGCCTCCAACTCCCCGATGGTATCGATCAGGATCCAGGCCCCCTCCGGAGCCCGCTCCTGGCGGTCGCGCAGCCCGGTGAGCCGCAGCACGCCGCGCGCATCGCCCCGCTCCTGCAGTAGGCGCTGGACACCGCCGTGGATGCCGCGAGAACGTTCGGGATGGCGGGGCACCAGGATCAGCCGCAGCTTGCGGCCGAGCCGCTGCTCCAGCTGCAGGGAACAGCTCGCCAGCTGCAGCTCCTCATCGGCATGGGTGGAGCCGGCGACGAGGACCAGCTCGTCTTCTCCAAGGCCGAAGAGATCGACGAGCTGCGGATCTCGCTTCGGAACCGAGTCCCGCAGCTCAAGGCTGTCGTATTTGAGGTTGCCGGTGATACGCAGGCGCTCGGGCGGCACTTGCAGCTCATGCAAGCGGCTGCGGTAGAGCTCGTTCTGCACGCAGAACAAATCGATGCGGTCGATCTGCGGCAACAGCCCCCGCACCTTCTTGTAGCCGCGAAAGCTCTTCTGGCTGATCCGCCCATTGATCACCCCGACCGGAATCTGGCGGTGTTCACAGGCCCGCAGGAAGTTGGGCCAGAGCTCCAGCTCCATCAGCAGCACGCAGCTCGGCCGCACCCGGTCCAGGGCACGCAGCGGAAAACGTCCGAAGTCGAGCGGATAGTAAAACACCCGCTCCTCTCCGAAGAGACGCCGGGCCAGCTCGTCGCCGGTCGGCGTCGTCGAGCTGATGACGCACTCAAGCTGGGGCCAACGCCGCTCGATCTCCTGGACCAGGGGTAGGGCCGCCTTGACCTCGCCGACGCTGACCCCGTGCACCCAGATGCGGGGGCCTGGCTCGCGCGGCGGCACAAAGCCCAGGCGCTCGCGCAGGCCACTGCGATGCTCGCCGCTGGCGAGGACCCTCCAAACCAGGACGGGTAGATAAACGAGGAAGCCGAAAAAGAAGACGAGGTGATAGAAGCCAAAGACCAGCGCGGCGCCCAAGCGCTTGCTCAGCGGCTTCTCAGCCAAACCGGTCCCTGGCGTCTGCTGCCTTGTCACCTCAGATGCCGCGTCCGTGGCACTTCTTGAACTTCTTGCCCGAGCCACAGGGGCAGGGCTGATTGCGCCCGGTCTTGCGCCATTCGTCGGGGATGCCCGGCTCCTGCTGCGGCGTGGGCTCGGCTGCCGCTTCCGCGGCGCCACCCTCTGGGCTCGGCCCTGGCTCCTGGCCCTGGGCCGCGGCTTCGGTCGGAGCCGTGAGGGGAATCTGCTCGGCCCCCTCCGGCGGCTCCGCGCCTTCCGGCGTGATCACCAGCTCGGCACCACTGGCGATGGCCTCCATCACTTCGGGCGGCAGCTGTCCGGCCGCGGCCATCGCCTCAAGCATGGCCTTGGCTTCGGCCTCATCCATCGGCTGCGGCGGCGTAACGACCCCACTGCCGGCACCGCCATAGTGGTCCTGCAGCTCCATATCCTGGGGCCGCAGCTGAATGCGGAAGAAGAAGTCGGAGACCTGCTGGGCGATACTGCCCTTGAACTGCTCGAACTTCTTGTAGCCCTCCTTCTTGTATTCGTTCTTCGGATCAACCTGGGCGTAGCCGCGCAGACCGATGCCCGACTTGAGGGCTTCCATCGCACTGAGGTGGTCCTTCCACTTGGTGTCGATGGTGTCCAAGAGCAGCAGCATGCAGAGCTGCTCGTAGGTATCGCCCAGCTCTTCCTTGCGCAGTTCGAAGCGCTGCTCGATGTCCTCGATGCAGCGATCAAAGATCTCCGGGCGCTGCATGCTGGCGAAGTCGGGCATCTCGCAGTCGGCGCCGAACTTGCGCTGGTACCACTCCTGAAGCGACTCGACGTCCACCGGCTTGTCTTCGTCGGCGATCGCCGCCTCCACAGCCGGCTCGAGGTCGGTCTCGAACATCCCGAGGATCTTTTCGTGCAGGTCCACGCCCTCGAGCACCTCTTGGCGCTCCCGGTAGATGAACTTGCGCTGCTTATCCATGACCTCGTCGTATTCGAGGAGGTTCTTGCGGATGTCGAAGTTGCGCTGCTCGACCTTCTTCTGGGCACGGGCGATGCCACGGCTGACCATGCCGCTCTCGATCGCCTCGCCTTCGCGCAGGCCCAGCTTCTCCATCACGCTCTTCACCCAATCACGGGCGAAGATGCGCATCAAATCGTCGTCGAAGCAGAGGTAGAAGCGGGTCGAACCCGGGTCCCCCTGACGACCGCAACGGCCGCGTAGCTGGTTGTCGATACGCCGCGCCTCGTGGCGCTCGGTGCCGATGACGTGGAGGCCGCCAGCGTCGCGCACCCCCTCGCCGAGTTTGATGTCGGTGCCGCGGCCCGCCATGTTCGTGGCCACGGTGACCCTGCCCGGCTGCCCGGCGTCCTGGACGATCTCGGCCTCACGCTCGTGATGCTTGGCGTTTAGCACCTCGTGCTGGATGTTCTTTTTCCTCAGCTTGCGCGAGATGCGCTCGGACTTCTCGATCGAGGTGGTGCCGACGAGGATGGGACGGCCGGCTTGGTGCTTCTCGATGATGTCCTCGACGATGTGGTCGTACTTCTCTTCCTCGGTCAGGAAGATCAGGTCGTCCATGTCATCGCGGATCAGCGGCATATTGGTCGGGATGCAGACCACCTCCAGCTCGTAGATCTTCTGGAACTCCGAGGCCTCGGTCATCGCCGTGCCGGTCATGCCGGCGATCTTGTTGTAGAGGCGGAAGTAGTTTTGGAAGGTGATGGTCGCCAGCGTCGGGTTCTCCTGGCGTGGCGGGATCTTCTCCTTGACCTCGACCGCCTGGTGCAGGCCGTCACTCCAACGGCGCCCGGGCATCAAGCGTCCGGTGAACTCATCGACAATGATGACTTCATCGCCCTTGACCACGTAGTCCTTGTCTAGGCGATAGATGTGGTGGGCCCTGAGAGCATTCTCAATGAAGTGCGGCCAGACCATGTGCTGCGGGTCGTTATAAAACGAATCGACGCCGATCAGCTTTTCCGCCTTCTCGATGCCATCTTCCAGCAGCACGCATTGGTGTTCCTTGAGCTTGACCTCAAAGTCGTCTTCGGGCTTCAGCTGCTGGGCGACTCGGTCGGCGAACAGATACTTGTCGGTCTTGTCTTCGGGCGCCCCGGAGATAATCAGCGGCGTTCGCGCCTCGTCGATCAGGATGGAGTCGACCTCGTCGATGATGGCGTAGTTCAGGCTCCGCTGGACCTGATCTTCGACCTCCATCTTCATGTTGTCGCGCAGGTAGTCGAAGCCGAACTCGTTATTGGTGCCGTAGGTAATATCGCAGGCATACGCCGGATGCCGCTCGCTCGGCGACATCGAGGACTGGATCGCCCCGACGCTCAGCCCCATGTATTCATACACCGGGCTCATCCACTCGGCGTCACGGCGGGCGAGATAATCGTTGACGGTAACGACGTAGACGCCCTTGCCCTCAAGGGCATTGAGGACGGCCGGCAGGGTTGCGACCAGCGTCTTACCTTCACCCGTCACCATCTCGGCGATACGCCCCTGGTGCAGCACGATGCCGCCAATCAGCTGCACGTCGAAGTGCCGCATCTGCAGGGTGCGCTCAGCTGCGACGCGCGTCATCGCGAAGATGTCGACCAGGGCGTCGTCGAGGCTGGCCTCACCCTTCTGGATCTTCTCCCGCCACTGCTCGACCTCGCTACGGATCTGGGCCTGATCGAGGGACTCGGCCCAGGCCCCGCGGGCGTTGATCTTCTTGACCAGCGGTCTCAGCTTTTGAACTTCGCGCTCGTTGGCGCTTCCGACGATCTTCTGTAGCGCCTTGCCGATCTTGAGTGGCAGGCTTCCGAAATCGATGGCCATCGTGCCACCTCCATGAATTCTCACTTGGGATCTTGCGGCAAGCGCGGTTTGGCCGCACAGGCCGCGGGAACTCGCGCGTCCGCTTGCTCCCGAATCTGAAATCTCCGCAGCCGCATTCACGAGCAAGCTCGGAACTCACGGCCAAACGGCCTGCGGACGGAGAGCTGATGGGCCTCACGCCCGCCACGCCCAAATCAGGACCCAGGAGCCCTTGGCTGGGCTAGCCAGTATTCGCCGGCAGCGGCCAGGGCTCGTGGCAGCCGCCCGCGCAAGCAAAGGCTGCAGGCCAGGTCGGCAGCAGAGGCTGCTTGGGTATGGGCAGCTCGGCCTTCGTCACAGGAGGACTGTAGCCGTGGGATCTGCCACAGGCCAAACAGCCGCTCGATGCTGTGCCTGACCACAGCTTCGCTGCGCGAGAGGCCCACAGCCTCGCTGCGCGAGAAACGCTGCCGTAGCTCCCAGGACTCGGAGCTTCCTCCCCCGCTCGCAACCCATAAACACAAGGTTACGATCAGCGGAAGCGGCAGCCCCCCCCGAGAGGAGTTCGTAGCGAGGACTCGAGGATGCTCCCTCACTCGCCCTTCTCCCTGGCGAGCATGTCCTCAACGAGATCTAGAAAATCACGCTGATGAAAGGGCTTGGGCAAGAAGCCGTCAGCAGCCTCGCACTCTTCCCTATCGACCACCGAGGCCGTAGCAAAGAGCACGGGCAAACTACGTGTCTGCTCGTGGCAGCGGAGTTCGTGAATAAGGGTGATCCCGTCCATATCGGGCATCTCGTAGTCGAGAACGATCAGGATCGGCCGCACCCGCAGATGCCGCAGACGATCCAGGGCCTCCCGGCCGTCACCCGCGCGCACGACCTCGAAGCCCTGCCCTTCAAGCAAGGCGCCGATCAGCATCGCCTCGTTCTCTTCGTCATCGACCACGAGGATCAGACCACGCTTCTCGCCTTCGTACGCTTGGCCCGGCTTCTCCTCCAAAGTCTGTCGCCGAATGCTGCTGAAAGTCGGCACATCGGCCTTCTCCCAACAGTCCTCGATCTGACGCTTGAGCTTGAAGTTGGAGCGCTTGACCGCCATCCACTGCTCGTAGTCCGGCATGTCCGGTCGGATCTTCAGCTGATCGTGGGTATCGACCGTGAAGTAGAACTCACCCGGAACAATGTGTTCCTGGACGATCAGCTTCATAAACGGGTATTGGCGATTCCCTAGCTGCTTGGCGTAGCGCTGGAGCCGGTGCAGCTTGCGCTTGTCGGCCTTGTATCCATACGCCGCCGGCATTTTCCGATGCATCGTGTCGTCGATGAATTCATGGAAGGGGTCGAGAGGCGCGGGATCATCCGTAGCCGGGGGAGACGCTTCCTTGCTGGCCGACACGTAGGCCTCGGCCATGTACAGCTCGGTAGCTCGATCGATAAGTTCGCGAGTAATGTCCTCTCGTCGCACCAATGCTCGTCCGGGTCGGGCAGTCAGAAAAAAACAGCGCCGCGGCGACAAAGACCTGACGAACTGACGACCTGCAAAAAACAGGCTCGCCTAGCAGGACATCGACACAGCACGCGCTCGGCTTCACCGGGATCGGCAAGGCCCGGCTTCGGAATCCTCGCGTTCCTGGCGGGCTGTACCAAGTGCCTGCCTAGATTCTTCTTACCAAGAGTGACAAAAGGCTCAGGACGGCCCTTCGGAGCCGCCCTGAGTCCCAGAAGCGGGACTCTCCGGCCGGGGCTTTGTGCTGCCAAAGGCGAAGAAGAGGATCACCGCCCCGACCAGCACCGCCGAGTCGGCAATGTTGAAGACCGGGTAGTCGTAGTAGTTGAGAGGCGGCTCGGCCCAGGGCAAGGGGATCTTGACGTCGATGAAGTCGCGCACCCCCCGATCCGCTCGCAAGAGATTGTCGTGGAGGTTGCCCAATGCCCCGCCCAGCACGAGGCCCAGGCCGATGCGGCGCCAGACCTGCCCCGCCTGGGTCCGGAAAGCCAGGAACAACAAAAACGCCAAGATCAGCATCCGAAAGCCAATCAGCAGGTGGGTGTATTCCGAGCCCAGGCCCCAGAGCGTGCCGGTATTGACCTCCTTGGCAATCAAGAGCAAGTCCTCGATCCACACCACGCGCGGTCGCGAGTAGCGCAGATCGCGATGGGCATCGACGTAGCCCCAGGCCCAGGCCTTGGTCCAGAGATCGACGACCAAAATGAAGAGCAAGGGCACTAGGAGTGCCGGGCTAGCGAAGGCGCGCAGTTTCATCCTTCAGCTCCCTGGCGATGGAGGCCACGGCGATAGACGCTCAGCTCCTGCCCGTTCTCGGCGAGCAAGCCACGCAGCTCCTCGACGATGTGGACCGGTGCCAGCGGGTCGCCGAAGTTGGCGGTGCCGATCTGGACCGCATCCGCCCCAGCCAGCAAAAACTCCAGCACATCGCTGCCGCTGCTCGCCCCGCCGACGCCGAGGATCGGCAGCGAACAGACCTGCCGCACCTGCCAGATGCAGCGCAGCGCCACCGGCTTGATCGCCGGCCCCGAGAGGCCCCCAATCGACAGCCCCAGGACTGGGCGGCGGCGCCGCCAGTCGACGGCCATGCCCAGCAGGGTATTGATCAGGGTGAGCCCGTCGGCGCCGCCTTGCTCCGCCGCCTGTGCCAGCTCGGTGATCCGAGTCACGTTGGGGCTCAGCTTCACAAAGATCGGCAGCTCCGAGCGCGAGACGCAAGAGGCGACGATCTTCTCGCAGGCCACCGGGTCGGTGGAGAAGGGCAGGGCCCCGCCCTGGACGTTGGGGCAGGAGAGGTTGAGCTCGAGGGCGGCAGCGCCGCAGCCCTGCACCCGCTCGATGATCTGTTCGAACTCCTCGAAGGACTCGCCGCCGACGTTGAGAATCACCGGTGGCCCCAGCTGCAGCGAGTCCTGGAAATCGCCTTGGAGGAAGGCGTCGACCCCGGGATTCTCCAGGCCAATCGAGTTGAGCATGCCCGAGGGGGTCTCGGCCAGGCGCGTCGGCGGGTTCCCGGCCCGCGGCTTCGGGGTCACGGTCTTGGTGACGATGCCCCCGATTCCGGAAACATCAGCGAAGCGCGCAGCCTCCAGCCCGGCGCCCCAGGTGCCAGAGGCCGACAAAACGGGATTGGCCAGGCGCAGGCCCGGGCAGAGTTCAACAGTCAGGTCCATGGCCAAAGGACGATAGCGAGCCGGGCCTGCCGGAGATAGCAAGCTTGCCCCGCAGCCGAGGCGGGGCGAAGCTCGCTGGGCGTGGACGAGTGGCTCGACGAGTTCCTGGATTATCTACGCGCCGAGACCGGCGCCGCCGCGGCCACCTGCGCCGCCTACTCGCGGGACCTGAGCCGTTTCCTCGCAGACCTGCCGCTGCGCCTGCGCCGTCAGCCCCAGCGCCTGCGCCCCCGAGACCTCGAGCGCCATCTCGGCCGGCTGCGGGAGACGCACCAGGCCAGCAGCGTCGAGCGCGCCCGCGCCGCGATCCGCGGCTTCTTTGTCTTCCTGCACGCCAACGAATACCTGCCCGAGGACCCTGCCCGGCGCCTGCTCGGCACCCGCCTCGAGTCCAGCCTGCCGCCCTTTCTCGGGCGCCGAGCGATGCGGCAGCTGCTGGCCAGTCTGCCGGAAACGGGGCCGCTGGCCCTGCGCAACCGGGCCATCGTCACCCTGCTCTATGCCTGTGGGCTCCGCGTCGGCGAGCTGGTCGGCATGGATGTCGACGCCCTGAGGCTCGACCTTCGCATCGTGCGCGTCCTGGGTAAGGGCAGTAAGGAACGAGTGCTGCCGATCGCCGAAAGCGCCATCGAAAGCATCGCCGAGTATCTCGACGCCAGCCGCCCCGATCTCGCCAAGCGCGCCGCCCGCCGTAGCGCCCGCCTCTTTTTGAGTAAGAACGGCCGCCCCCTCGACCGGCACCGGATCTACCGTCTCCTCGGACAACTCGCCCGCAAAGCCGGCCTGGCAGCCCGGATCGGCCCCCATACCCTGCGCCACAGCTTCGCCACCCACCTCGTCGAAGGCGGCGCCGACCTACGCTCGGTCCAAGACCTACTCGGCCACGCCAGCCTCGCCACCACCCAGCGTTACACCCACGTCGACCGGCAACGTTTGCGGCAGCTGCATGCTCGCTTCCATCCCCGCGGTGAAACGCCCAGTGAGCCTTGATCATAAGCAGGCTCAATCCGGCCTCTCTTTGCCGTTATGGATAATCGTTTCGAGCATTACCCGATGAACATATCAAGAGCCCTCCTCTTGCCAGCACTCGTCCTGGCCATGCTATTTGCCTGCACAGCGACAAAGGATAAGCAGGAAAAGCAGAAACAGGTGGAGTCGAATCCAGCGGTTATTCAGCGCGAGATACCGGCACTGCGGAGAATCCGGGTATTCACCACAGCAAGCTCATCTGCGGCAGCAGGCGAGCGTCTCGTTTCAAAGGCCCGCGAGACCTAGATCTCGCCATCCCGCGACAGGGGCGGTCGGCAAGGACGGCCCCCCAGCCCCGCACGATGACAGCCGCTGGAGTGCCCCTCCCTCACCCTTGAAGGGCCCTAGGGCCGTGGCATGATCACCCGGCACACGATGCGCGCGACGCACGCGCCCTCACTGACCAGCAAGTTGCGGCGGCTATGACAGCGACGAAACCGACCATCTTCTCCGGCATCCAACCCACCGGAGAGCTCCATCTCGGCAACTACATCGGGGCGATTCGACAGTGGGTAGACACCCAGGACGAGTATTTCAACATCCTTTGCGCCGTCGACCTGCACGCCATCACCGTCTACCAAGACCCGGCGGAGCTTCGCCAGGCCTGCCGACAGACTGTCGGCATACTTCTCGCTAGCGGCCTCGACCCAGAGAAGTGCCTTATCTACATCCAGTCGCACGTTCACGCCCACGCCGAGCTCGCCTGGATTCTGAATTGCATGACGCCGGTGGGCTGGCTGCTGCGCATGACCCAGTACAAAGATAAGTCGCAGACCCAAGAAAGCGTAAGCACGGGACTGCTCGATTACCCCGTGCTCCAAGCAGCAGACATTCTCCTATTTGACGCTGACCTGGTCCCCACAGGCGAAGACCAGCGAGCTCATATCGAACTCACCCGCGACATAGCCGGACGATTCAACTCCCTCCTTGGGGAGACCTTCAAGCTGCCAAAACCGATGATCCCGAAGGTTGGGGCCAAGATCCGCGGACTGGATGACCCCTCAGTAAAAATGAGCAAGAGCGTGCTCAAGAATCATCCGCACCATGGCATCAGCTTGCTCGACGATCCCAAGAAAATCCTCAAGACCTTCAAGCGCGCGGTAACCGACAGCGGCTCCTCCATCGAATTCAGCGAGGAACCCGAAAAGGCGGGCGTCGATAACCTCCTAACGATCTACCAAGCCCTCTCCGGAAAAACCCAGGACGAGGTCATCAAGGATTTTGCCTCCGCAAGAGGCTACGGCGACCTGAAATTGGCCGTCGGCGAAGCCGTAGTCGAAGCACTCCGCCCGCTTCAGACACGATACGCGGAGATCATGGCCGACCCCAGCTACGTAGACAACGTCCTGCATACGTCCGCGCAGAAAGCGCGTGAGCTCTGCGCAACCCGCATGGAAAAGGTCAAGGAAGCCGTCGGATTCGTAACCGAACACAAGTAAGCGATCAAGCTCCCCTGTAGGTGTCAAGGTACTTGTCGCCTGAGTAAGGGTCCTCACGCTGCCCCGAGGCTGCTGTGAGGGGTTTCGGATTGAGCTGGACAGCTGGTGCGGGTGTCCAGTTGCGGGTGTCCAGTTGCGGGTGTCCAGTTGCGGGTGTCCAGTTGCGGGTTTTCCCGGACCAGCGATTTGGATGGCGAGCGCGAGCAGCCATGTAGAGGCCCTGCCCGCCGCAGCCTGAAGCAAGCTCAAATCGCTGACGTCAAGGCTGCGCTTCAGGCCGCCGTCGGACGCTTACATAATCTCCGCCACTCAGCCCGTGGAAGATCGCGCGAATCGCCGCCACCCAGCACAACGGGAACTCGATTCAGCGCCGATCGAGTTCGGCCACAACGAGAACCCCTCAAAACGGCCATCAATAAGTACCAACAAGAAAGTAGGTCATTAGAGAGTAACGATATCAATAAGGCTCAGGATCTAATAGAGGTCAGGCCCTCAAGATAACTTAGCCACTCTTCCATTCCATCTCCAGTAAGAGCGGAGAGTTCAAAAACCTTCCCGCCGGGATGTATGCTACTCAGCGATTCCCTGTATTTCTCCATGTCTACACTCAGACTGTTCAAAAGATCCTTTTTGGTGATAACGCTGGCAGGTGCATCATGGAAAATCAACGGATACTTCAGGGGTTTATCTTCTCCTTCAGTTACCGAAAGAAGAGCAATCTTCACATTCTCGCCAAGATCAAAGGATGCAGGGCAAACCAGGTTGCCAACATTCTCAATAAAGAGAAGCTTTACACCTTCCTCAAGCACCTGCTCCATTGCCTGGCCAACCTGTTCTGCATTCAGATGACAGGAACTTCCTGTTTCAATCTGCAGCACTGCAGCACCTTTGTTCCTGAGACGCACTGCATCGTTATCTGTCTGCTGGTCTCCTGCGATCACTGCGCACTTAACCCTTCCGTGGAGCCCTTCGAGGGTCTTCTCTAGAAGGAAGGTTTTACCTGAACCTGGAGAGGAGATAAAGTTGACGGCAACACATCCCAGTTCCTTGAGAAACGCACGGTTTTTCTCAGCAAACTTATCATTTCTGGCAAGAACTCTGGATTCGAGAATAGCCTTGCGGGGCTGCCCTTCTATATCATAGTGCCGATCATGGTCATGATAGTCATGATCATGATGCTGATGGTCGTGGTGTCGATGGCCTGAATCAGGATTCAAGTAGCCTGAATCAGGATTCAAGTAAATGTGAACATGAATGCCTTTTCCTGACACAACAGCTTCTATATCTGCGTGGACATGCACATGCACCTCGCCGCTGTCGCCCTGGTGGGAGTGAGTATGCTGATGATGAAAGAACGCCTTTGCGTTCCCCTGCTCACATCCGCAGTCCTTACACATTATCTTATCTCCATTGATTTTATAATAAATTCCTTTCCCTGTATAACCTCTACAGAAACTGAGTTGCACCAAGGACAGACCATAAGAAGGTTATGAATCTCCGTCTCGAGGCAACAGTCACTGCACCTTATAACAACAGGGACTTCCTCAATGTTAAGTACTGCACCCTCCATAGGGGTGTTTCGGGCAGCTTCGGGAAAAGCGAACTCGAAGGGAATCCTTTCCACTCCACTCATTGCACCGATAACCACGTGAATCCCTGTAACTGCCGATGCGTTTTCTCTTGCAGCAACCTCTGTGAGCTGCTCAACAAGGTCCATTGCCAGACTCAGTTCGTGCATCAGCAGATCCTAGGCAAAAGCTCGCCTTGGGGAATATCTATCATTCTTCTTCCTCCAATTGCAGTTTCCATGATAACCCTGCCGCTCTCCCCTGTTACTCTACCTATCTCTGCGGCACCAGTTCCTTCCGGCAGGACTCTCCATGAAGCAAGTATATCCTCGGCAGCTTCTTGCGCACACACCAGCAGCATTCGCCCTTCGCAGGCAACATGAAGAAGGTCAATACCAAGCATCTCAGAAACGGCTCTAGCATTGGCATCAAAGGGAAGCGCCTGTTCATAAAGAGAAATACCAAATGGCCGCCCCTCCACCAGCTCTCCAAGTACAGTTGCAGCTCCTCCACGGGTAGGGTCACGCATAAAACGAATCATGCTGCCCAAATGGGAAGCTTTCTTGACAAGGCGGTGAACTGAACCGGTATCACTTTTCAGTGGACTGTTCAGTGCAAGCTCTTCACGGGCTGCCATAATTGCCATTCCGTGATCTCCAAGGGAACCACTTGCAATAACCGCATCACCTTCCTTAATCATTCCGGCGCCAAGGTTGAACGAGTGAATTTTCCTCCCTATGCCAGCAGTGTTTATAAAAAGTCCGTCGCACTGCCCTCTTGCAACAACCTTGGTGTCGCCAGTAACCACCTTTACGCCTATCTCTCTGGAAGCCTCTCTTATAGAGTCAAGTATTCTCTCCAGGAGTAATACTTCAAGGCCTTCTTCAATTATCAGAGCAAGTGACAGCCAAAGGGGTTCCGCACCTGAAACAGCCACATCGTTCACTGTGCCGTGCACAGCAAGCTTTCCAATGTCTCCTCCTGGAAACTCAAGAGGACTTACCACAAAACTATCTGTGGAAAAAACAATCTCGCCGCTTTGAACTGCAAGCAGCGCCCCGTCTGGCAGACCCTGCAGAGGGCCGTCATCGGCAAACCTTGTTACAATCTCCTTTTCAATCAGATTACGGGAGAGCCTTCCGCCTCCGCCGTGCCCAAGCTGTATCCTGCTGCTCAATGAATCACCTCGAATATCTATAGTGAGCGGCACAGCTGCCCTCTGAACTCACCATACACGGCCCGACAGGGAACCCTGGCGTGCAGTCAGTCCCCATAAGGGGACACTGGTCAGGGGTAATCATTCCTCTGAGAACATCACCGCAACGGCATCGCTGGTCAGGTGTCCCGCCGCTGGTGTTTACTCCATACTTCTTTGCCGCATCAAACTCACTAAAAATCTCCCTTAGAGCAAGGCCGCTTGCAGGAATAGTTCCGATTCCCCTCCAGGAGGCATCAGCCGGTTCAAGGTATTCATCCATAAGCTCTAGAGCCAATCTGTTTCCTGATGCAGTTACCACCCTCGTGTACTGATTTTCAAGATTTGCCTTCCCCTCGGCAAGCTGCTCAAGAATCCCATGAAGCCCATAAAGGATATCCAGAGGCTCAAAACCTGCAATAACACATGGAAGGCTGTACCTGTGAACAAATCCTGCATAGCCCTCAGATCCTATAATAGCCGAAACATGCGCAGGCAAAAGGAAACCGTTTACCGCAACTTCATCGTCAGTAGCCAAAGCCTCAAGAACCGGGGGAACCACCTTGAAAGCTGCAAGAACCGATATGTTCTTCAAAGAAGATGCAACAGCCTTCTTAACAAGGGAAATGACAGGAGGAACGGTTGCCTCAAAACCTATACCCAGAAAAACCACTTCCCTTGCAGGGTTCGCATCTGCCAGGTTAAATGCATCCAAAGGAGAATAGCATACATGTATATCTCCGCCTGCACTTCTGGCATCTACAAGGTTCTTTCGGCCCCCTGGAACCTTGAGCATATCACCGAATGTTGCAATGGTAATTCCTCTTCCGGCAAGTTCAACCGCTGCATCAATATAAGCTGCATCAGTTACACATACAGGACAGCCCGGCCCGCTGAGAAGCTTGACATTATCGGGAAGAATTCCTCGAATTCCGTATCTTCCTATGGACATCGTGTGACTGCCGCACACTTCCATTATCCGGGCTTCTATACCCCGCGCCTTAAGCAGGAAACCATCTCCTCGAATAAGTTCAGTTATTGCATGGGCAGCTCTGCTGTTTCGAAATCCGTCTATGTACTTCACAATGACTGAGATTCCGCAAGGTCCTCAAAGAGTAGAAGACGCTCATTGGCCTCCTCCACATCCAGCCGTTCAATTGCAAAGCCAGCATGCACAATTACAAAATCTCCCACTTTAGGTTTTTCTACAAGCGAAAGATCGACATCGTAACTAATACCTTCAAGTTCGCATACACCGGATCCCCCTTCATTGATTTTTATCACCTTCATAGGCACGGCAAGACACATTTCAAAAACCCCTTCCAGCGGCACACACCTGTCCCAGGGATATTCCTCCGTCATTAGGGGGAACAAGCCTGTGGACATGCGCTTTTATGTTCATTTTCGCCAGCCTATCCAGAAGAACAGCTGTCATGTATCTGTTCATCATAACTCCCCCTGACAACACAACAGGGAGTTCTCCGGTGAGTTCAAGGGCACTCTTAACCATTTCTGCTCCGGCAGATGCCATCATTCTATGAAATGTCGCAGCCCATGCAGGACCCTTCTCCCTATCTGGGCATTCTTCATGGAGAGTCCTAAAAGCGTGGCTAAAATCGGTGACCAATAGCCCTTCCCTCTCACGGCAGACAAAACTC
>PDWJ01000697.1_pt1 | contig 47059 bp, 37 predicted proteins | sample 1430881 | NCBI WGS metagenome assembly PDWJ01 (sample SAMN01162460, study PRJNA174530) | Oral metagenome, whole genome shotgun sequencing project. | biome: Marine environment; feature: Marine mammal; material: Swab sample of the gingival sulcus; isolation source: swab sample of gingival sulcus...
CTGCGCTCTAACGTGTCCTCGGCGTTCTCGGCATTTCCTTGGCGTTTCCTTGTGGTGAAATAGTCCTAAGCTGTTCATGGTTCGACAAGCTCACTACGAATGGGTCTACGATCGATTATTACAACTTTGGAGTTGACAAATATTGGAATATCTTCTGATATAGAGAGCTTGATGAATAACATGAAAGCTCAACCTATGCAAGAGGTCTCGTATGCTATCAGAAAATCTTGTCCGCTGTTTGGAGCAAAGCATCAAAACCCATTGGGAATTGCCGGCCCTCTCCGACTATAAGGGGCAAACCCTGACGTACAGCGATGTGGCACACAACATCGGGTGGCTGCATGAGGTGTTTAAAAAGATTCATCTCAAACAGGGCGATAAAATTGCTGTGGTTGGGAAAAATTCTGTGCATTGGTGTCTCACGTACCTGGCAACGGTCACGTATAGCGCTGTAATCGTCCCGATTCTGCCCGATTTCAATGCCGGCGATGTTCATCACATCGTCACTCACTCCGATGCTGTGCTGCTGTTTGTGTCCGACCAGATATTCGAGAGCCTCGATGAGTCCAAAATGCCGCACCTGAAGGCAATCTTTTCCTTAAATCGGTTCGAGCTGCTGTATACTAACAAGAAACATGTGCCACAAATACTCCAGCAGCTCAACGAACGCTCTCTGCAAGGTGAAAACGCCCTCTCCGCCCCAGAGCAATTTTCATTACCAGAAGTACCGAATAACGAACTCGCCTCAATTGTCTATACATCCGGTACGACCGGTTTTTCAAAGGGTGTGATGCTGGCGCACAACAGCTTGATTGCCAATGTCATGTTTGCGCAGCACAATATGCCATTGAAACCGGGCGATACGATCGTCTCCTTCCTGCCATTAGCTCATGCTTACGGCTGTGCGTTTGAGTTCCTGTTCCCGTTTTCTGTTGGTTGCCATATTACGCTCTTGAGCAAAACCCCGTCTCCCAAAATTATCTTACAGGCATTTCAGGACGTTCGTCCACGGCTGATTCTTTCCGTGCCCCTTGTGATTGAAAAAATTTATCAGAAAAAAATTAAGCCGGTGCTGCAGAAACCAGCCCTCCGGTGGGCAATGAAAATTCCACCCATCAAACACATGATGCTGCGGAAGATCGAGCAAAGCCTGACAGAGTCCTTTGGCGGCAATTTTTTTGAAATTATTATCGGCGGCGCGGCGTTGAATGAGGAAGTCGAAGCGTTTCTCAAAACGATCGGATTTCGCTTTACGATCGGTTACGGCATGACAGAATGCGGCCCATTGGTCAGTTATGCACCCTGGAACGACCATCGACCAACCTCGGTGGGGCGTTCGATCACCTATCTGGAGGTCAAAATTCGTGAGGCAGATCCCCAAACAGGAGTCGGCGCGATCGTGGTGCGAGGAGAAAATGTCATGCAGGGCTATTATAAAAATGACAATGCCACCAAAGAAGTCTTAGATGAAAGCGGCTGGCTGGATATCGGAGATTTGGGTTCTATTGATGATGAAGGATTCATTTATATCAAAGGTCGTTACAAAAATATGCTTGTAGGCCCGTCCGGCCAGAATATTTATCCCGAAGAGATCGAGGCCCGCCTGAATAACCTCCCTTTTGTTCTGGAGTCTCTGGTACTTGAAAAACAAGGGAAATTGGTCGCGCTGGTGTATCCGGACCTGGAACGTGCTGACGTGAAAGGGCTGAGTGAAGCGCAGATCGCAGAAAGATTGGAAGAGAACCGGAAACGTCTGAATACTCATTTACCAGCCTACAGTGCAATCAGTAAAATCGAGTTGTATCCTAAAGAGTTCGAGAAAACGCCGACTCGCAAGATTAAACGCTTCCTCTACAAAATTTCTTTGGAGAATGGGGTGGAAAAGAGCGATCGTTAACATTCCACCCCAGTTAGACATTCGACAAGAGCCTTTCGATGTTTTTTGACAGGAGTTTTTCGCATACATCGTCCGGTAGATGCAGGTTGTGAATTAAAAAACCAGCGTGGTTTCTTTTGAAGGGAGGATCGGTCTGGATACCATCTTGTAGCAGGAAATTCAGGTTTGAACGGTAAAAATCGACAGTTGTGTCCACATATTTGTCTTGTGGATCTCTTCCCTCAAGTGGAAATTCGTAAGGCTGGAACAATCCCTGGGCCTGCCTCCCGGTCGGGACATTCGTATCATCGTAAATCACATCAGTGCCAAACAGAATACGGTCGGCATACCCGATCAAGAGTCTGCGGGAATGCTCAGCCCGGCGTTCAGACATGCCTAGCAGCGGAATTCGGGCGGCAATGTCATAATACATGTTCGGAAGCGCATCCAGTTCGTCGGCGGCAGTATCCAAACAATCGGCCCGGCTGCCGATATGGGGGCAGATAAATGTTGTTTTCGGGTGACGATGAATGACTTCATTACGTTCGCCGAGCAGAGTGGCGTAGCCGGGATAATCCTTGCGGTAGTAGCCCCACCAGTCGTATTCGCCATACACAACGCCGTTCCAGAAATTCAGCTCATTCATGGGCTGCCAGAATCCTGACGGATCGGCAGTGTGGATCAGAATTGGAATTCCCAACTCTCCAGCTTTTTGCCAGATCGGATCTAAACGTTCATCATTAATCCGCCAAAAGCTCCCATCTGGATGACGATATTCCAATCCGAGCGCTTTATAAATTTTCAGGCCTCGCATGCCGGACTCGACATCGATTTCCATCTGTTGCGCTGCTTCACTGGCAAAATTTGCTTCATTGATGCGGCGAAAATCGACATTACCAAATATGACAAAACGTCCCGCATAGCGATTGAACATGTCGAGATGCTCTTGCAAGGTCTGGCCGAATCCGTCATGCCATTCGAGAGTAATCAACCAACTGATTTCAGCGCGATCCATCGCCCGAACCGCTAAATCGGCATACTGCGGAAATACATGCGTATGCGCGTCAATGATTTTCATGAGAGATGTGCCACAAAGACACGAAGGTGAAAAAACCTCTATACCTTCGTGTCTTTGTGGCTTTGTGGTGAGATAATTATAACGCGATTACATGAATATCGGTCAACTCACAAAAGGCTTTCATCTCTTCATACAGATGCTCGCCATAGCCCAGGACCGCGTATTCATTATTCCAGGCATTGATTAACTCGTCAATATCGCACTCGACGGTGACAAAAGCATGCGGCCAGAACGGAATACCGCATTCATCACGGCGTTTCTCTAATTCTTCAACAGTCGGTTCGGACACAGAGCAACGCGTCACAACCATTTCGAATTGTCCATCCCGCCGCCCCAGGCGAGCTAAAACGCCTTTGCCGGGTTTGCACACCAATTCGACTGATAATCCACCGGCCTCGCCTTCGGTGGGAATTCCATGTTCGGCGAATTTTGCTGGCACAAGTGTTCCGGCTAATAAAGGCGGACAAGCGCCGTCACCAATAATTTTAATCTCGTTGGTGGTTTTATCAACATGCTGTAAATCACCGTAATAAACAGGATCTTGACTCAAGTCTGTCAGCAATTTCACGGTTAAACAGGTGTTGAAGTCGCCGAGAGTCGATGTGCCGATTCCATCGTTCAGGATCATGCTCTGGGCAAAACAGGTCGCGCTGTATTCATCCCCCAAACCGGGAAAGGATTGAATCGTATAAAAATCCCAGGCTTCTTTGGCGAGCAATTTTTTGATCGCCAGATAGAGACTAATCGATCGGTTTGCCGTTTCTCCTTCTGGAATCGGCTCGCTGAAATAGGGCTGAATCTGTTTGCGGGCGTCTGCCAGTTCTCCGGGTGTAATCGCCCTGGCAGTCTTGAGCAATTCCGTAGTGTCCCTCGAATCAATATCGATTCCAAAGATTTTCATCCATTGCGACGGATCGGCCACGCCGCAAGTTTGTCCCATGCCCCGACCGCCAAAGACGCCCAGCGTGCTCATGTTCAGACTATTTTTCATCGAACTGGCCCGGCAGTATGAAAAAATACGTTCGATCTCTTGCAGCCTTTCAGCCTCGCCATAGACAAAACGGTGCTTGATGCCGACTTCGTCGAGAGCGGCGTGTAAGACAAGCCCTCCAACCGGGCGCCAGCCCTGGGAGCCGGGATGCGTCCAGATCACAAGTCCTTTGCCCTGAAAGGAAAAATCTCGAATGGCTCCAATTAAATGGGACGCCCAAACCCATGTTCCGGAGAACAACACGACTGCATCCAGATCATCCATCTTTTTGAGCCTGGCGAAACAATCTTTCGCTTCTTGTTTGGATGCGATCACCAACTCATGCTCAACAAGTTCTAATCCCGAGTCCAAGAGGGCCTGTTTCGAGCGTTTCACAATGTCATCATCAATAAACGGGGTTCCCATCGGATCTGGTAAACCATCCTTATGAACCCCATACACAATAAACGCCACTTTCGGTTTCATCATCATCTCTCCTCCTTTCTCATCGCAGTGAAATAACGCATGCGCTACGTCAATAACAATTGGGTGCTTACGTTATATGGTTTTACTATAAGAGAAATTTTTATCAATAGAGTTGTTGCGTAATAAAAATTCGCTAAATTTACCGCGTAGCGGTGTAAAAAACCTGTAGAGTGTGCTGCATGAGTGAGTGTAAGCCTACTATGATTGCCCCTTCATAGACAACGATATACGTTTTCGGTCCAGATCGACATCGAGCACCTTCACCTGTACTTTTTGACGAACTTTGACGACATCATTCGGATCTTTGACAAAACGATCCGCTAATTGGCTGATGTGGACCAATCCGTCCTGATGGACCCCAATATCCACAAAGGCCCCGAAATTGGTGACGTTTGTGACAATACCGGGCAAAGTCATACCGGACCGCAAATCCTTCATTTCATGCACGGCATCGGAAAAGGAGAACATTTCAAATTCCGGACGTGGGTCGCGACCCGGCTTATCGAATTCCGCCAGAATATCCTGCAAGGTCGGTAATCCTACATCATCACCGACATAACGGCGCACGTCGATCTGTTTTCGCAGCGACGCGTCGTGCAGCAGATCATCAACCTTGCAGCCGACATCTTCAGCCATCTGCTTGACTAGAGCGTAGCGTTCGGGGTGCACGGCACTGGCATCTAAAGGATTCTTGCCATTGTGAATGCGTAAGAATCCGGCGGCCTGCTCGAATGTCCGCGCGCCCAGTCGGGGAACTTTCTTGAGCTCGTTGAGGGTACGAAACGGGCCGTTTTCTTCGCGGAATTTGACGATGTTTTTAGCGAGTTGCGGGCCGAGCCCTGACACATACGTCAGTAATTGAGCGCTGGCGGTGTTCACTTCGACGCCGACCGCATTCACGCAGCTCATCACCACATCATCCAGGCTTTTCTTCAAAGCTGTTTGATCGACATCGTGCTGATACTGCCCAACCCCTATCGATTTGGGATCGATCTTGACCAATTCCGCTAGCGGATCTTGCAAGCGCCGTCCGATCGAGACCGAACCGCGAACCGTGACATCGTAATCGGAAAATTCTTCGCGCGCGGCTTCGCTGGCAGAATAGATCGAAGCCCCGCTTTCATCGACCATCACGGTCGGAATATCGAGGCTTAAATCTTTCAGAAAGCTCTCTGTCTCACGACTGGCCGTGCCGTTGCCGACGGCAATCGCTTCGATGTCATACTCTTTGCACAACTTTTTGACGACCACAGCGGCCTGCTGCTGCTGTCGTTCACCAAGGGTGGGATAGATGGCTGTATTGCACTTCAACGCGCCCTGAGCATCGAGGATGACCACTTTGCAGCCGGTTCGGAATCCCGGATCGATCGCCATCACACGTTTTTGCCCTATTGGAGACGCCAGCAGCAGTTCACGCAAGTTTTTCGCAAACACGGAGATCGCTTCCCGGTCGGCTCGTTCTTTGGCCGCCTTCAGCACCTCGCCTTCCAGCGACGGCATCAAAAGTCGTTTATACGAGTCGTGCGCAGCCTCCCGCACCTTTTCGCCGGCAACGCCATGACCGCGCACCACAAGCTTTTCCAACGCTGCGACGGCTTCATCATCGTCAGGCCGGGCATGAATCGTCAAAAAGCCCTCTTTCTGTCCGCGCAGAATCGCCAGAATACGATGGGACGGCGCTTTATCGAGAGGTTCCTGCCAGTCGAAATAATCGCGGAATTTCGCCGCCTCGTCTTGTTTCTTTTTGACCACGCCGGATTGTAAGTGCGAGCGTGTTTCGAACAGATAACGCTGGTGGCTCCGGATGCGAGAATCTTCACTGATCCATTCCGCGATGATGTCTTTCGCGCCTTCCCAGGCCGCGTTTTCATCTTCCACACCTTTTTCGGCATCGATAAAGGCTGTGAGATTGATTGGCTTGCCGTCCTGTTTAAAAATCTGCTGCGCTAAGGGCTCTAAGCCTTTTTCCTTGGCGATGGTGGCGCGAGTCCGGCGTTTGGGGCGGTAGGGCAGATACACATCCTCCAACTCCGTCATCGTGGCGGCTGCGTCAATCTGCTTTTGAAGCTCTTTCGTCAGTAATTCGCGCTCTTGGAGCGACTTACAGATCGCCTCGCGGCGTTTGTCGAGTTCTTCGAGTTGTTCCAACCGGTCGCGAATTGTTTGAATCGCGACTTCATCCAGCGAACCGGTCGCCTCTTTACGATAGCGAGCGATAAACGGAACCGTTGCTCCTTCGTTCAACAGATTGATCGTGGCTTCGACTTGTTCCGGATCACTCTTCAACTCCTCCGCAATTATCATTGCGTAGTTTTGTTCTTTCATAATACTATTCTCTTTTTATTTTACAAAGCTTGATATTTTCATAAAATTTCCATCATTGATGTTTCCGTTTTCTCATCCTGCTCTTTAGTAACGCGTGTTACAAGCGAGACGAAAATTTTGCCATACGCTCATACTCGTATGTCATAAAATACGTGTTGCATAGGAGGCTGTCAAGCTCTATTATGAGATTTCTTCCCATCAATTGTTTACATGAGACGTTAATATTAAAAAATTTGCAGGGGCGTCTTTTTGTTATTGACATATTTTCAGAAAAATTTTGAACAGTGTGTTAGGATTTTGTTTATAATTTGATGAATGACCTTAAAAAATGAGGGACGATGTATGGATATTCAGGCAATCAGTGCAGCAGTACAAAGTTTGTCAAATCTGACGTTTGACATGTATCACAAAGATTTCCTTTTAACCTGGGAAAAAACCGAGGAAGAGCTTCAAGCCACTTTAGAGACCGCCCGCATTCTGCGCGGCATGTACGAACAGAACATTTCCACCAGAGTCTTCGATTCCGGCCTGGCGATTTCGAATTTTCGCGATAATTCGACCCGAACCCGTTTCAGCTTTGCCAGTGCTTCGAATCTGCTCGGTCTGACTGTGCAGGATCTGGATGAGGGCAAATCGCAGATTTCTCACGGAGAAACCGTGCGCGAAACCTCGGTCATGATCTCTTTTCTTTCGCAGGTGATCGGTATCCGCGACGATATGTACCTTGGGGCAGGTAATGCCTATATGCGAGAAGTTGCGGCCTCGGTCGAGGAAGGCTATCGCGAAGGCACGCTGATGCAGCGCCCGACGTTGATCAATTTGCAATGCGACATCGATCATCCCACACAAACGATGGCGGATCTGGCCTATCTGCAAGAATATTTCGGAAACCTCGAAGCCTTAAAAGGCAAAAAAATCGCAATGACCTGGGCCTATTCGCCGAGCTATGGCAAACCGCTTTCCGTGCCGCAAGGCATCATCGGCTTAATGACACGCTTCGGTATGGATGTGTCGCTGGCCTATCCCGAAGGCTACGATCTGATCCCGGATGTCGCAGAACGCGCCGGTCAGCAGGCGGACCAATCCGGTGGATCGTTCCAGGTGGCTTCATCAATGGAAGAGGCCTTTCAGGATGCGGATATCGTCTATCCCAAAAGCTGGGCGCCGTATCAGGTCATGGAAGAACGCACAAAACTCCTGTACGCGAAGGATTTTGACGGCTTAAAATCCCTCGAGCAGCGCTGCCTCGAAAATAACGCAAAATTCAAAGCTTGGGAATGCACGGAACAGATGATGGCACGCACGAAAGAGGGCAAAGCGCTCTATCTGCACTGCCTGCCAGCGGATATTACGGACGTAAGCTGCCAGGCCGGGGAAGTGAGTAAAACGGTGTTTGATGCCTACCGGATTGATACTTACAAAGAGGCCAGTTGGAAGCCGTTTATCATCGCCTCAATGATGCTGCTCTCAAAATTTGCCGATCCCGCGCAATTATTGCAACATTTGCTCGATGGCAAAAAAACGCGGATATCTGCCTGAACCCGACATCCTCCCAGGGGCGGGTTCGTAACCAGCCCGATGGGTTCACAACCTGCCTATTCGGAGGGCAGGTTGTGAACCTGCCCCTACAGGAATGGTTATCCTTTTAATGCCCCCATCAGATAAGACACAAACCTCTCTTCGGGAACGGACCCCTCGAATTCGATCTCTTCGTTAATCACGGTTTTCGGCACGCCCATCACACCATATTTTTGGGCGAGCTGTGGGAATTCGACAGCCTCGACCATGTCGCCACGGATAGCATCGCATTCTAATGCAAGTTTGTGGGCCAAACTGACCGCACCCGGACAATAGGGTCAGGTAGGGGTCACAAACACCTGAATATGAATCGGGGTATTGATCGGCTGAATCAGCTCTTTCGTTTTCTGTGATAGGCCTGATTCGCCAATCGAGACTTCCATAATGCTTCCTAATAAGGTCGAAAACTCGTAGCCCGAGGGCACGCCAAAATATCGAATGCCGTAATCTTTCTTGCCTTCGACGATGGTGGCCGGAATTTTATCGACGCCGTATTGCAGGGCTTTGTCTTTATCTTTCACAAAATCATACACTTGCATCGAAATGTTATCGGAAAGATCGGCAACTTCTTCCAACAGTTCATGGGTCTGTTTGCAAAACTGACACTCCATTTCCTGCGTAAAATAGACGAGCTTCACCGGATCGACCAGATCGGCGAATTGTTTTTGAACTGCTTTTTGATCTCGCTTTTTCAAAATTCCCATCGTGACAGCCTCCGAATTGTAACAACCTGCCGCAGAGGCGCAGAGACGCAAAGGAAAACGATCTAGCAAACCTCAATGACATGTGACCTGGTGAAACAGGCATTCCTGCCTGTTTCACAGACAAGAATGCCTGTGCCACCATCACCCTTGACAGAGGATTGCTATAGATCCGGAAAACAGGGTTTCTTTCTACCGCCCCTCCCCTTCCTGCCGAACTCCGTCTATTTCTCCGCATCTCTTCGTCTCTGCGGTAGAATTATAGTACTACTTTACGACGGTAATAACGCTCCTTAAAAAGCCCTGGTGGGGCGACACACATGTCGTCCCCCGGGACCATTTCCCCCTGAAATCAAGGCATGTTAAAGTCATAATGCACTAATCGTTATAATTCCTCAATATGATATTCGTATGTGATCTCCACCGACTCTTTGAGCATGGACCAGACCGGGCAATATTTGGTGCGAGTCATCTCGATCGCCCGTTCGACATCTTTGTCCTTCACCCCTTTTCCTGCGAATGAAAAGGTGAGATGGATATTGGTAAAGACTTTCGGATGCTCTGCCGCGTTTTCTGCGTCAACGTCGATTTCAAGACGAGCGACATTACTGCGCATTTTTTTGAGAATCGATACAATATCCGAACCGGCACATCCGGCGAAACCGAACAAAATAAACTCCATCGGCCGCGACGCGGCTTCAGCCCCATCAAATTCTTCCGGCCCGTCACTCATCACCCAATGATTCGAGCCGCCTTTCATCGCAAACGTAATACCTTTGACCTGTTTAGCCTGAATTTTCATACAGAAACCACCCTCCTACGCTCATTGGCAATTGGTCATTGCCGATTGCCAATTGCCAATTGCCAATTCTTTTGTCATGGCGCAGCCCTCCTAAAATGGGATTCACACAATATCATCCACACCATTGATGGTTTTGTCAAGTATTTCATGGAGCACACACACTGTTTTGTCTCCTGCGTGCGTGTCGCAAGCGAGGACACGGCATTACAGACTCTTACAAGGCGCGGTAGATTCTCTGACAACAAGCGGGCATTCCAGCAGAGTAAAGCCGCTTTTGTTCGCGTCATAGCCGTGTAAAACGTTATGGATTTTCTGCACGGCAAGCTGGCCTTCACGGGTTTTGTGCTGTGAGACTGTGGTAAGCGGCGGATTTGTATGAGGGGTGAAATAGGTTTCGTTGAAGCCGACGACGGAAATATCTTCCGGTACGGTCAAGCCGAACGAACGGATGGCATGCATGGCGCCTATAGCCATCAAGTCGTTATAGCAGAGAAAGGCGCTCGGCCGCTTTTCTCCAGCCTGATTCAAAACGCTGGCTGCCAGCTCGAATCCGCCGTCAATCGTATTGGCTCCGGTCCGGTACAATTCGTCTTTCAGGGAGAGTCCGGCTTCGTCAAGCGCCCGCAGAATCCCCTGTAAACGGGTTTGAGAAATATACAAGGCCGGATCGCCTCCTAAATAGGCAATCTCTCGATGATTCAAACTCAAAAGATATCTGGTAGCCTGAAACATGCCGCTTTCCCGGTCCGAATTAATGCAATACAAATCAGGGGAATCAATTTGTCGGGAAATAACAACGATCGGACTATCCCTGAGATTGTATTCCTGGACAAATTCTTCCGGGTCGAGCCGGCCATGGTCGAGGATGATCCCATCAAAGGAAAGATGGTTGAACAATTGTAAATTTTGCACCGGATAGCCTTGCTTCTCGGTGACGTCGATGACCATCAGGCACAGCCCCAGACGATTGGCTTCTTCCTGAGCGCCATTGATAATAGCCGCGCCGGTTGGATCGACAACCCCCGGACTAATCAAAGCCAGGAGATACGGTTTCGTTCGCTCTTTGGGCTGTTTCGGCTCGAATCCCAATTCCTGCATGGCCTGCTTCACGCGCTGCTCCAGGTCTTTACTCACGGGACTCGAGGCGTTAACCACCCGCGACACCGTTGCGACAGATGTTCCGGAAAGGCCGGCAATCTCTTCTAAGGTCGGTTTTGATCTTTCTTTCGGCATAATGCGCACTACTTAACATATTAACAGTATTATTCCCTCAGATTCATTACCAAAATATACAATTATTCAGAAAATGACAAGAAAAATTTCATATTTTTACAAAAAATATCTTTTTTTTCTGAAAGATCAAGCATATTCTCAAAACACTCTTGTTAAAATAGAATGGAAAAGGTTTTCATCTATACCATCAACTTCACGAACAGTTATAATTTGCACACGACTGACTGAAGTCTTCATGAGCTTTATGAATAGATTTCGTAAAAAACTCTATTTTTACGAAAAGTTCTTGACAAAATTCATAATGTTAGATGTCATCCTTTCTAAGGAGGCTGTTTATGAAGAAATTGATTGGAAGTTTACTGGTTGTGATGATGGTGAGTTCTCTGGCGCTAGTTCCGGGTGTTCGTCATTTTCGTCATGTGTCAGGCATACATCATCGAAGGCATCAGCACCAGCGGATTGAAAGGATAAAAAATATTCGACAGGATTTACAGGATTTACAGGATTTATCCTCCTAAGCAAGTATAAATCTTTTTTTCAGTTCTCGCGCAAAGGCGCAAAGAAATGCCTTTATCAGGAACAATCTTTGCGTCTCTGCGCGATGAGACAAAAGGGGGTATCTTGTTCATCCTGTTCATCCTGTCAAAAACAACCTAAATGAATGCTCAAAAAACTATGAAACTTGCAGTTATTGGCCTCGGCGTAATGGGACGACAACATACGAAAGATATTCATGCTCTCGACAACGCAGAGCTTGTCGCAGTCTGCGACGTCAACAAAGCGGCTGCCGACGAACTCGTGACTGAATATGGAGTAAAAGCCTATTACGATTATCAATCACTGTTCAGGCAGGTTGAGCTCGATGGGGTCATTATCGCCACGCCCCATTACGATCATACGCCGATCTCGATCCAGGCATTTCAGCGCGGCATCCACGTGCTCGTGGAAAAACCGATATCCGTGCATGCCAAAGATGCGACTCATATGATTACTGCCTACAAAGAGGCTCAAAAACAATATCCGAATTTGGTCTTCGCGGCCATGTTTATGCAGCGCACCTATGGCTACTGGAAAAAGATCAAATCGATGATCGACGAGGGCGAACTCGGCAAACTTGTCAGAACGACCTGGATCGCGACGAACTGGTTCCGCTCGCAAACCTATTATGACAATGGCGGCTGGCGCGCTACCTGGAAAGGTGAAGGCGGCGGAGTCCTCTTGAACCAGTGTCCTCACAATCTCGATTTGTATCAATGGTTTGTCGGGATGCCGAAGCGTGTGACCGGTTTTGCGTCGATCGGGAAATATCACAACATCGAAGTCGAGGATGAAGTCACAGCCTATTTCGAATACGAAAACGGTATGGTCGGCCATTTCATGACGACGACCGCCGAATCTCCCGGAACGAACCGGCTCGAAATCGTTGGTGAACATGGAAAACTCGTGTTCGAAGATGAAAAATTGACTTTTTACAAAAACGATATGTCGATGCTGGAAAAAATTGAAACCGCGACCAGCATGTTCGATAAAACCGAGCACGAAGTACTGGAGATCTCTTACGATCACCATGGAGATCCAGGACATAAGTTCGTCATCGAAAATTTCATCAATGCAGTGCTTCAAGGCGAAGAGTTAATTGCTCCAGCGACAGAAGGTCTCAACTCGGTCATGCTCGGTAATGCGATTCTGCTTTCCTCATTCCGGAAAAAAACAGTTGACATTCCGATCGATGAAGATGCCTATGAGAAAAAGCTACAAGAACAGATCGCCAACTCAGAATTCCAGAAAATTGAACGCACAATAGATGCAAATGAAGTAAATATAGAAGATTCTTTCAATTGAAAATTTGCTGTCAAGGCGCAGAGACACAGAGAAAATCACCCCAAAAGATTTCTTCGGATCTTTGCGTCTCTGCGGTAGATTATACTTTTCATGTACTATACAGGGTTTGCTGATGAAGCAGGGGCACCGATCGATGTCCAAATTAAGGCTACAAAGGAATTAGGCTGGTCGAATATCGAGTCGAGAAATATCGATGGGGTCAACTTAACTGATATTTCTGACGAGCAATTTGAAGACGTGTATCAAAAACTACAAGAGGCTGGTATTACAATCAATTGTTTCGGCAGCGCTGTTGCCAATTGGGGAAAAGATCCTCGAAAAGAAGACGATTTTCAACAAAGCGTTGCAGAACTGACCCGTGCTATTCCTCGTATGCAGAAACTCGGCACCACCATGCTTCGCGGCATGAGTTTCACCATGCTCCAGGATGAAGCGCCGGACAGCCCTGAATGGGAAGCAATCGTGGTTCGCAAAGTCAAACATCTCGTTCATATGTGTGAAGATGCCGGGATTATGTACGTACATGAGAATTGCATGAATTACGGCGGCATGTCACACGAACACACTCTGAAACTGATCGAAGCCGTGGATTCCCCTCATTTCAGACTCGTCTTCGATACCGGAAATCCGGTCGTTACGTATCGGAAACTCGGCAATCCCCCGTACCCGAAACAAAACTCCTGGGAGTTTTATGAAAACGTCAAAGAATTTATCCACTACGTTCACATCAAAGATGGAAAATATCTTCATGAGACTGATGGAATCTTCCCCGAAGCCGACTATACCTTTCCCGGCGAAGGAGATGGGAATGTCGAAAAAATCGTAAAAGACCTGCTGAAAAATGGCTATGACGGCGGATTTTCGATGGAGCCGCACATGGCCCTCGTGTTTCATGACGAATCCGTCACCTCACAGGATGAAGTCAAGTATCGAAATTATGTTGAATACGGCCAGCGCTTCATGAAGCTCGTCGAAAAAATCCGAAACGAATTGTAAATACTTTCACCGCAGAGTTGTAAAGACGCAAAAGATCGCGGTAAAGCTGAAAAAACAGGTTCATACTGGAAAGAAGGAGTGTCAACGCTATGCCCGCAGGTCGCTGGAATTAATCACTGCCATTTACCACTCGGCCCGAACAAGCCAGATCGTCGAATGGCCACTCGGATGCGATCACCCATTATATCCAGAGTGGCAACCTTAGAAAAAACACAACACAGCCCGTCAAGATGGAGAATACGAAGGACAGGGAAGCGTAAACGTAAAAGTTGTACCTTTTCCAGGTTCACTCTCGACCCAAATCGTTCCGCGATTGTGTTCAATGAGTTCTTTACACAGGATAAGTCCAAGCCCTGTCCCTCTTTCTCCGGCTGTTCCTACCAGGCTATACTTTACATCGATTCGGAAGAGTTTGGCGAGATCGTCCTGACTCATTCCAACCCCAGTGTCGGAAACCGCAATCTCCACATACTCATCGTCGCGCTCAATCGCTGAGATTTCAATTGTTCCTCTGGACTCTGTAAATTTCAACGCATTAGACATGAGATTCCGGAATATGGTCGTAACCATATTGAAATCGCCGTAAGCGGAAAGCGTTTCATCAATCGAGTCTTTGAAGCTTATCTCTTTTTGAATGAAATTTGAGGTAAAAAGGTCCGATGTCATCTCTGCGATCTGATGTAAAAATATTTCTTGAGGGGAAAATTCCATGATGCCTCGCTGCAAACGAGACCACGTTAATAAATTTTCCAATAAGTTATACACTGTTTCCGCCGTTTTCTGAAGCTTTTCCAATCCCTCTTTGATATCATCCTGGCTGAATTCTCCTAGGTTGTCTGCAAAGAGCTCTGTCATTCCAATGAGTCCGTTAAACGGCGATTTCAGATCGTGAGCAATAATCGAAAAGAATTTATCTTTACTGGCATTCGCGTTCTCGAGTTCGGCAGTTCTCTCTTTGACCTGCTCTTCGAGCACCGAATTCATATTTTGTAATATCCTGTTCTGCTCCTCAAGTTGTTTATCCTGATAATAACGAGTGAGCGCACTTTTGAGTATCAGGCCCAGGTTAGTTGGTTCCCAGGGTTTGGCAACATAATGGTACAAATTGGCGAAGTTGACCGCGTAGGTTACATCATTCAAATCAGCCTGTCCGGTCAACATAATCTTTAACGTTTTTGGAGCAAGAGCATGGATGCGCTGAAGGAGTTCGCTTCCTTTCATTCCCGGCATGATTTGATCGGAAATGACAATCGGAATCTCATGCCCTTCAGCAGAAAGTTCCTCGAAAAATTCTAATGCTTCCTGCCCACTTTCTGCTGTTTCAATGAGATATCGATCGCCAAAAGTTTTTTTCAATTCCCGTTTCAGGCTCTTGAGCACAATATCTTCATCGTCAACGCATAAGATGACAGATTCATTCATCATTATTCACTCATTATGATAAAATACCGACAAACATCGTCATAAACATACCAGCCATTCCTTTTCATGTTTTTCTCGCATTGTCTGTCGTCTTCATGCCCTTTTCGGTTGCACTTTCAGAATATTTTTCATCAGCTTATTCTTTCGGTACATCACGCAACATAGAGCCGTTTTTCTCCACATTTCCCTTGACACACTCTTCTTCTGCCTGACAACACGGTCAATGATAAAAAACACAATAATCGAAGATTGAAAGGAGCTTCCCATGCCTCAGCAGTATACACATATTCTCTGGGATTGGAACGGCACATTATTTAACGACCTATGGTTATGCATCGATGTCATGAATTCGCTGCTAGGAAAGCACCATTTACCATTACTCACCACTGAGACATACCAACGAATTTTCACGTTCCCCGTCATCGACTATTACCTTGCTCTCGGATTTGACTTCAGCATCCACTCTTTCGAGGAGCTAAGCGTTGAATTTATGGCGCAATACGAACCTCGGAAACACGAATGTTCATTGTCATCCGGCGCTGTCACACTCCTCGAGCGCATTCAGCAATCAGGAATCGGCCAGTCGATTTTATCAGCTTATCCCTATGATGGACTGGCACATCTTGTCAAACATTTTCACATCGAACATTTTTTCGACAATCTACTCGGCCTGTCAGATATTTATGCCAGTAGCAAGGTCGATCTGGGAATTCGCTGGATGCGGCAGCAAGAGCATGCCCCATCCGATGTCTTGTTGATCGGCGATACCATCCACGACTCCGAAGTCGCCGAGGCCATTGGTGCCGACTGTATTCTTATCGGAGATGGTCACAATTCCAAAGAGCGTCTACAGCAATGCGGTCGTGCAGTGGTGGATTCTTTTCAAGATCTGTCGCGTTCTGTAAGCTTTCTAAACTGATTGTCGCAGGAGGCCAGGCTATCCATGAAACCTGGACTCTTTTGCCTGTCGAACGAACGTGAGAATATGAGCGTATTCATAACGATCACAAAATGTCGTCAGCACCTTCGCAATATGAGAATGAGAAGAGCGGAGAGTATAGAGTAAACCGAGAGTTGTTCCATATCCGTAATCAAAGAGGCATAGTGACCATTCACGACTAAAATTTGCGGTCAGCGTTCATAAGGGGAACATATTGACCGCGGGGGCCATCACTATGTTATATTGTTTCGACGATTTCTCCACAGATGCAACCTCTCCCCAGGGAAGAAGGTTGCCTCTGTCCTGATAATTTGAATGAAACCGCCCCCTCAGTCTTTTTATCTACAACCATACCAAAATTGTCAATAAATAATTTACGAGCAACCCATTCTCTTCCTAAAAATAACTTTAAGTCTGTATTAATAACACTTCTTAGAGTCTTACAATCCCTCTCAACGTGAAAATATGCTCTCCAAAATGCAAAAAATAATTTGAAATTTGTTTAATATAATTTAATTTACTATTAAACGATTACATATTACACATTTCAAAAGAAACATAATACTCTGATGTCTCATACGACCAACACACTTAGTAAACCCCAGCAGCAATCGCTCAAAACCTACGTCAAACTGATGCGGTGTGCTGACTCAGTGTCAACCAGAATGCATAGACATCTCACGGCGCACAACCTTACACCAAGCCAATTTGGCGTCTTGGAAGCCCTCTATCGCCTGGGATCGTTCTGTCAAAAAAACATCAGTCAAAAGATTCTCAGGAAATACGTGAGACACGACTACTATTGGCCCCGACAACTCCCGACTATCCCGGAGCAATGGAGAACGACACATCGTGAAAAATCGGCTCAATAGCCGTTTCGTAACAAAAATCAATATGATGGATGTGAATAAACATCGTTTTTCCAGTCTCCATACGAATCCACTAAAAATAGCCACGGCAGAAACCGCAACAGAAATGACATGGTACAGCACACAGAGACAACCTCTGCCTCAAGTTTTTCTCAAGTAGAAAGACGGAACAGTTGTCTGTTCTTGCTGCAAGATATCCGAATTCTGTTGTGTTAGTTTCTCAACTCGTGGCTCCTTTGAATAAAAAGAGATCTGTCAATAATACTAATATTATTTTACCAGGTCTGTCAAGTTTGCTTTTACGTTTTTACAAACTTGTCTCAACTCTCTTTGTGCCATTTCCATATCCAGTTTCGCTTTTCTCTTGACTTCTCGCAATTTTCCCGCCACAATCTGAAAGGTTGATGATTTGTTGCTGTAGATATTTGCCTTGAGTTTGCTAAAGAGATGACAGTCGTCCTATTTGCGAATACCGCGTGGTACCTGTATAATTACCGGAAGAATCTGATTGCCGCTCTTGTACGGAGCGGTCATGAGGTACATGCCATTGCTCCCTTCGATCCCTATGTGGAGAAACTCACGGCATTGGGAATCACCTGGCATGGCACATCATTGCATCAAACCAGCATAAACCCTTTCTCGGAACTACAGGTTTTATGGGAATTACGAAGTTTATTCCACACGATCAGGCCTGATGTCATCTTAACATTTACGATTAAGTGCAATCTCTACACAGGCTTCTTGCAAAAATGGTATGGATTTGCACACATCGCGAACGTCTCAGGAATTGGAGAACTCTTCAATCGCGAACATGTCTTGAAACGACTTGGCTGTGTATTCTACCAGCACTCATTATGCTCGGCAAAAAAAGTATTTTTCCAAAATAACGAGGATTTGCACACGTTTCTGACTCACAACATTCTGCCGGAACGTATTTGTGAACGACTCCCAGGGTCGGGAGTCGATTTGAAGGTATTTACGCCCAATGGACATCAAAAGAAAGCGAAAACAACGCGGATCTTCCTGATGGCGGGACGTATTATCGCCCCAAAAGGGTACGAGTTATTTCTGCAAGCCGCCCAATCCCTCAGGAACGTCAGTACACGGAACGTCGAATTTTGGATTTTGGGTATACCGGATACGTCTCGAAAAGAATCCGGCAAGCTGCTTGAAAAAATACGTTCGTTCCATGCGAGCAATATTGTGAAACTCTTATCACCAACCAATTGTGTTGCCTCAGTTATCCAGCAAGCTGATGTGATGGTGCTGCCTTCGTATTATCATGAAGGCGTGCCCCGTAGCCTGCTTGAAGCGATGGCATGCGGCAAACCGCTCATTACGACTGATTGGAAAGGGTGTAGAGATACGGTTCAGCATGGCGTCAATGGACTGTTAATCGAAAAAAGAAGTCTGCCGGCTTTAGAACATGCTCTGCGATTTTTTATTCAGGCTCCGGACTCGACGTTGGTCCAAATGGGAAAGGCCAGCCGCCGCAAAGCCGAACATGAGTTTAACGAAGAATATATTATCGGAAAATATTTAGAAGAAATCCACGAAGTTCGTTAAGACACGTATTGATACATTTTAGCGTACAAAGCGCTAAAACGTTCACTACGAACAATTATGCTCAAGGAATTGATCAGAGATTATATTATTCTTACCCTCATGGCATTTTTGATCAGCCTTTTCGTGACGCCGTTTGTCAGAAAATTCTGCCGAAAAAATCATATGCTTGATTTTCCAACGACGTCCCGGAAGATCCATTCAACTCCAGTGCCACGACTGGGAGGAATCGCGATTTATCTGGCTTTTTTCCTGCCATTGTTCACCGTGTTTCTGACCGACGGAATCATGCACGATCTTTTCATGAAGCATGTTGATACCCTCATGTATGTGTGTCTCGCCAGCACGCTCATGTTTTTGGTAGGAGTTTATGATGATATTTGGGGGCTCAGTGCCATGACAAAACTTTCTTTCCAGATCGTCGCTGCGATATTGCTCTATGCCCTGGGATTCAAAATTCAGTTGATTAGCATTCCGTTCATCGGCTCGGTACCCCTGGGGACTATGGGGCTTCCTCTCACCATCCTCTGGGTCGTCGGTGTGACGAATGCGATCAATTTCATTGATGGAATTGACGGTTTGGCCTGTGGTGTCGGATTTTTTGCAGTCTCGACGATGTTTATTCTTTCTTTGTATCTTTCTCATCCGATGACAGCGGCGTTCGCGGCAGCGTTGGCCGGCGGTTTATTCGGTTTTGCCCTGTATAATTTTTCACCGGCCTCAATCTTTATGGGGGATTCCGGCAGCCTGTTTATCGGCTTTGTGATTGCTGCCATCTCCCTGCACGGCTCGCAGAAAAGTTCAACCGCTGTCGTGTTGTTGATTCCGGTGGTTGCCCTGGGAGTTCCCCTGGCCGATACCTTGTTCGCCATTCTGCGGCGAATCGGAAAAGGACTTTCGCCATTTGCTGCCGATCAAGAGCACATCCACCATCGTTTATTACGCATGGGCTTCTCATCACGCCAGGTCGTCCTGCTGCTTTATATCATCTGCTGCTGTCTGGGGATGATTGCTCTTTTGATGACAGCCGTCACCAACCAGGCCTTAACCCTTATTCTCATTCTGTTGAGTGTCTTAACGATTGGCGGCATGAAAGTTCTGGGCTACACCACCGACGTATTCGCCATCCATGCTCTGGCTCGGAAACGCATCGAGAGACGGAAACAACTTTTGAAACAACAGAGGTTAGCGGATGAATTTTTTAGTGAGCTGGAAAGGGCGGAAGATATCCTGCAATTGAAAACGACCCTATCATGTCATTTCGACCTAATGGGCTTTGACAGCGTTCGAATTGTTAACAAAAGCCTTCCTCTTTTCGAATACCGTTGGCAAAATCAGCAGACTTTCCTGAACGACCGTCTGAACAAAGGCTTGTGGGCCATGACGATTCCTCTTGAAGAATCCGATGGAAAGATCTCCGGCGAGTTGTTTATCGAACGAGCCTGGGATTCAAGAGAAGTCTTTCTGGAAAATACGCTCTTTCTCGAAACCCTGAAAAGAACCCTTGAACACTCATTTATTAAGGTTGAACAAAGAACAAGAAGTTCCAATTCAGCAGTCCCTTGTGGAATCAATGTCTAGCCTGGACATAGAAGCTGTGCTTCACCAGCAGCAAGGGTCGCCTCAAGAATGGCGGTGCCGAAGTGTCGTCATATATCACGTTCTGTGGCCAGACTCACGTGTGAACCGTTTTTTCGTCTGTGCACGCGCCCCGGCGTAGTCGAATTTTCCATTCGCCCTATTCCCATTACTCCGGCTACCGTTTCTGTTATCACTCTTCTCATCTTCCTGATAATAGTAATTGTGATAATAGGAATAATAATAGTAATGGTCTTTTTGCATGTCCACACTATTCAGGACACCACCGAGAATCTTGGCATTGACGTCGAGCAATTGATCGCGGGCGCGGCGCACCACATCCCTCCCAGTTTCTCCGGCCCGGATGATCATGATCACGCCTCCAGCAACCTGACTCAGAATCACAGGATCAGTCACCACATTCACTGGCGGAGAATCGACCAGAATTTTATCATATTTCTTCCCGAGCGCTTCGATCAGGATTTTGGCCCGAGGAGAACTGAGCAATTCCGATGGGTTTGGTGGAATTTTTCCACATGGTATAATATCAAGATTCGGGATCTTGGTGCGTTTGACGGTCACTCGAGCGCCGTTCGATCCCAAAGTTGCGATCATATCCGAAAAGCCGCCTGTGTTGCCCGGGATATTAAAAATCCTGTGGATACGGGGTTTGCGGAGGTCACAATCGATAATCAGTGTGCGGCTTCCGCTCTGAGCCATAGTAATTGCAAGATTCGCGACTGTAATACTCTTGCCTTCAGTCGGTCCGGCACTTGTGACTAAGATAATCGGGCCTCGTTCGAGAGAAGAAAACATGACATTCGTTCGCAAACTGCGATATGCCTCTGACACGGTCGATTTCGGATCGACCGCGACAACTGTATCAACCGGATGATGCACTGTTCGGTGAGCCGGCGGACCGCCACTGCCATATGCCACTTTAGGAATAAAGCCGAGGAAGGGAATTTTGAGATACTGTTTGATATCATCCGGCGTTTTAATACTATTGTCAATATATTCGAAGAAAAAGGCAAAAGCCGTTCCCATCATCAGCCCGACGGTCATGGCCAGAAAGATATTGAGTTTTTTGCGCGGAGCCACCGGATAATTCGGGATCGTCGCCCGGTCGATGATGCGAATATTGCTGGTTTCTAACTGTTCGGTGACTGTCGTTTCCTTTGTGCGTTGCAAAAGGGCGTTATACACGCGTTTATTGCTTTCGGCATCTCGTTCCAACACACCATAGGTAATCGCCTTCTGGTTCAAGTCCAGCGCTTCTTGCTTCTGAAGTTCCAGAGCCACCATCATTTCCTGCTCCTGGGCCAGCGCCAATTCGTACTCGTTCTTAATACTGGCGATGATCTGACCGATTTCAGCCTGAATTCTCTTATGCACCGATTGGATCTGCGAACGGATGGCGATCACGTTCGGATGTTTACTGCGAAATTTTTTGAGAAGTTCTGAAAGTTCGCTTTCCAGACTTGATAAATCGACTTTCAGCTTTTGAATGAGCGGATTATTAATCACGAGGGACATTGATTCTAACGATTGAATCGATTCTGACGAGGCATCTGTTCCATCTTGCGCCAGATACCCTTTGATTTGTCTATATTGTGTTTCAACGGCAATGCGTTTGATGCGTGCATTACTGACAGCCGTATTCAGCTCGGATAATTTCTGCATTACGATGTTTTGCCGATCTTCAACAGAAATAATGCCATGTTCCTCTTTATACGCAAGAAGAGCCGCTTCTGATTCTGCTACTTTCTGCTGCGAATCTTTCAACTGCGCCTCAAGCCATCCGATCGCGTTTTGAGAGGCCGACAACTTGGCGCCGAGGCTTTGTTTGATATAGGTATCAACGACAGCATTCGCAATTTTCATGGCAAGCTCCTGATCTGTCGAAAATGCGCTGACATCGACCAGCCGGCTTCCTTTAATCGGCTCGATATCGATCGTCGTGTCTAAAAATCTGTCAATCGCCTGCTGTTCCTTAATGCGGATTTTGGCCTCTTCAGTAAGCGGTTTACGAAGTCCTAACAACGTCAGCGTACCGGATAGCATGCCTCGAATTGAAAATCCAGACGATTGACCTTGTAATGCCTCTCCCATCAGTCCCAATTGTTCAAGCACTTCCTTTGCCAGACTGCGACTTTTAAGAATGGTGTATTGGGTCTGGTAATAATCAGTATCAGCGGAGTCTAATGCCAGCACTTCTTTGAACGACAGCACATTCGGGTTATCTTTTTCGATTAAAATCCGGGATGTTGACTTATAGATCGAGTCACTTAAGAATGATGTGATCGTGACACTCACGACGATGACGATAAAGAACGTCAGAATAACCCATTGTCGCTTTTTAATAATACGAATATAATCTTTGAGATGAATATCTTCCTGCAACACAGACTTTTCCTCCTATTTCCAGCTGTATGAGGTTTGTCGGGCGATCATCGTTTTTACAGTATACGGCTTTTTCCTTTCTGTCAAATAAAAAATCTGAATGATGACGAGAAATGCACTCACAATAATTCCCGAAAGAATGATTAGTTGGGAGATCTCCATCGAAATTTTTAGAATTTCCCGGATTTGGATCTTGACAATGCTTCTGCCTATGATAACGTTATCTCAAATTCTTACAACAAAGATGTTTTTGAGATCCCAATTCCTTAGCAGACTGCTGTGAGAGGGGGATTTTACAGCACTCTTCATCAGCCTTGACACACCCCTGACAGGGTTTGAACCCCTGGGTCATGCTGGTATCAATGCAAATGAAGAGTGCTGTATAAAAAGTTCAGAGTGTGTATTGTTTTAGGGCAGCAGGCTCTGAGGAGGAACATGGAATTTATGGGAACACATAATATGATGAAACGATATAGCTCCTTGATTAGCTCCGGCGTCCTAACATTGCTTGTTATCGGAGGAGTGTTGCTAGGAGTGTCGGCCGGAGTTGTCAGCCTTGGATATCTCCTGTTCTATGTTTCAAAAACCTTGTTTCATCATGACATAATGAGAGTTTCCCATTATGTGTTCGTGGTCTTAGCGATTGGGTGTTCGGCTGGCCTGGCGATTCCAATTTTGCTGTTAGCTCGTAACATTCAACAATCGGCAGAAAGCTTTTCTATGCTGCAATTTGAAGATGATGGCGAGGACGATGGGGATCTCGATGAGAGAGAGTTTGAAGAAAGCGAGAGCAATGAAGAATTGAATGAATTCCTCAAAAACCTTCATAAGACCCGAAACATCGGCCCGTTTATTCCGTCTCCCAGAACGATGGACGATCTCTGCCCGTGCGGAAGCGGCTTAAAATATAAAGACTGCTGCGGCAAATTCTGGTCGTAGATTCCTCTTCCAAGACGGATCAGACTCAATAAGCCTGCGCCCTCTTTTTTATAAGGTTCTCCGTTTGACGTTTTTTCGTTTGTCGAACGAAGTCGTTCGGAGAGAATTCAGTGGGAATAGCGGTTCAGGAGCCGGATATTCAAGCACAATATCATTAAACCCTTCTTCGCTAAAACATAGTCGATCACCTTCCCTCCCTCATTGTATTCATAGGACCCAACATCCACATGTTGATTCCCGAAACATTCCTCTCAATGCCAAAACCTGCCAAAAATTCATTTTCAGGTTCAATGGATGCTCATAAGAAACGGTCCATAAGCTTAAAAAAATTATTACTTATTGTTTTTATGAGACTTTTCTCAAATCGAGGTCCGCTATCTTCTCTGCTCACAGCTTCTTTTCAGGCGGAAGAAAAAATTGAATTTTTTCACAATATCGCCTATCTTCTTAAAATATGTATAGTTGCCAATATTTTCTACTTGACAAAACCTTTTGGTCTGCATTAATAAAAAAAATATACACGTGTGTACTCTTTAGTTATTGTGGGGTATGAATCTCATGCATGATGAAGGAGGAAACATTTTTTATCAAAAAGGATAAGTATGTCGCTTCTTAAAGAAGGCGAAAGCTGTAAGGACTGGACCTCCTCACAGCTCTCTCAGAAGCGACAATAGGGGGACAAAGCATACTTGGGGAAGTTGCTGTTGTACGTAGACCCTTTTGCACGCTCCTTTTCTTTCTAAAAAAACGTTATCCTTTGATTTGAGGCTATTTCGCGTTGGATCGATTGAATGAGCATCTCTTTTCTCTCACTGAAAATTTGCTTTCCGTGCTCCCACGTATAGTACAAATCTATCCTCCCCCCTATCCTTTTGTAAAGGAAAAAAAGTAAAAAAATTCCTTCTTTCCTCACTCTGCATGATAGAAGGAGGAGAGCTCATGTTGACCGATGTCACAAACGATGACGATCCTCGGCATGTCGAAGCAGGAAAAGTATTATCACGTCAATTACACGAAGCAAGAGAGATAACAGGGCAAGTAGAGTGTCCGATCTGTTGTCAGATTTTTGACGCCACCCATGTCATAAAATGTCCAGGCTGTCGAACCTTGATCAACAGGGCATTCAAATCATACTATCCGTCCCTGTTTTCAGAACCGCTGTGTAAGACAACGATGAACGGAAAAAGTCCGACCGCGAGACCGCGTTCTCAAAACAAATCAGCTTCCAGCAGACAAACGGCAAGAAGAACTCCTGGGAAAGCACGGAAAACATCCTCTCGGAAAGCCAAAAAGAAAAAAGAGCTAAACCTTGACTTTTTCGCCCAGGGTTATATGGAATATCCAGGGTAAACAGCGCCATGTGACGTAACAGCAGGTTCAGCCTGCTTCAGCTATTAGCCAGGGTATCGAACCCTGGAATTGGGGAGAACAAAAGCATGATAAAAGCGATCGGAATGTTTTCCGGCGGATTGGATAGCGTGTTGGCGGTTAAATTGATCAAAGATCAGGGCATCGAGGTGGACGTATTGCACTTCGACATTGGTTTCGAAAGCCTGAAATTGGAACGCCGCGTGAAAAAGAAACAGTTTGAAACCACCCAAGAAGAACTCGAACAGCAGCTTGGCGTACAGATTAGGAATATTGACGTTACAGATAAATTTTTACAGATCGTGCTGCATCCGAAACATGGCTACGGCTCTGAAATGAATCCCTGCATCGACTGCAAGATTTTTTTATTGCAGCAGGCCAAAGCCTATATGGAAGCTCATCATGCCCACTTTATCTTTACCGGCGAAGTGATCGGGCAGCGTCCGATGTCGCAGCAACGCCCCACTATGCTGCAAACCGAAAAAGCCTCCGGGCTTTCCGGCTATTTGCTGCGCCCGCTTTCCGCCAAACTGTTAGAACCGACAATTCCGGAACAGAAAGGCTGGGTCGACCGGGAACAATTACTCGGGCTTTCCGGACGCGGACGTCAGGCACAGCTCGAATTTGCACGCACATACAACTTGAGCTATCAGCAGCCAGCCGGCGGCTGCCTGCTTAACGACCCGCAGTTTTCGATTCGTCTGCGCGATCTGCTTGATCATACATCGCAAGAGACCATCACCACAACCGACACGGCTCTGTTGAAATTTGGGCGACATCTGCGCTTATCTGAGACTTTAAAAATTATCGTGGGACGTCATGAAGTCGATAATACCTATCTCGGACAATACATACAGGGCCGCTGGACAGCGGAAGTGCGAGAATTCGGCAGTCCGCTGGTATTGATCGACGGCGAGCCGACCGACGAACAATTCGAACAGATCGCGACGATTATCGTGAATTACACCAAAGGTAAACACGCCGACCGTGCTACCGTCGATTTTCTCCACAACAGCAACGAAAAACGGGAAATTATCGTCACTCCCGATCCGATGCTTGATCCGAACCACTGGCGGATAGGGTAGCTTGTTCGTGACTATTTTGCTATCATTTTTTTGAGCTTGACTCTGGTAAAGACCAGAAACATAATAAAATAGCGCTTGAAATCTTCAAAAGAATGAATATTTTGAAGTACGGACGGGATTTTTCGTAATAAAGAAAATTTCTTTTTTGCTCCGGCAAAACGGAACATCAATTCACTGATCTGCCACCAGCTCAATTTGTCGACATACAGTGGCGCATGGCCCTGGGCCGCAGGTAAGACGATGACACGCTCATCCCGTTCTGCGGTCCAGGTGAAATCCTCTGGAATCTTTCCCTCCTGACAGGCACGGGTTTCAAGTTCGGTGCCCGGATAAATATGGGTAACCGCAACACTGATGTCGCAACGCTCTTTCACCTTATCAATCACCGCCATCGTTTCCTGCGCCTCTTCCCAGGTTTCGGTCGGATGGCTGAAAATAAAGAACGGATTTGGCGTTACGCCGAATTCTAAGGCCCAATCGATAAAGGTGTACGCCTGTTCCAGGGTGGCCACTTTTTTGACAATATCCTGGGCCACGCGGTGATTGCCGGATTCTATGCCAAATCCGGCGTAAAACATGCCCGCCTCCGCCATTTTAGCCGTCAGTTTGCGACTCATCAGATCGACCCGGACTTCGCAGTACCACTTGATATCGAGCTTGCGCTCGATGATCATGTCGCAGATCTGCATCGCCCGTCGAGGATTATAATTAAAGGTATCGTCATAAAACCAGATGACCTTTGCATTGTAGCGTTCAATGACATGTTCGATTTCCTTCAGCACATTTTCGGGACTGATCCCACGAACTCTACGCCCCCAGTTGGTAGGAGTCGCGCAGAAAGTACAATGGAACGGGCAGCCCCGGCTGGTCATAATATTGGCGGCCGGCTGCATCCCTTTTCCGGGGACTTCGAGTTGAAAATTGTAGCGCTCCCAGGGAATCAGATGGCGGGCGGGCAAGGGCAATACGTTTAAATCGGGGATACGCTGGCGGGGTCTATTTTCGACAATCATCCCGTTTTCCCGAAATGCCAGACCATCGACCTTCCGCAACGAATCGTTCGCCTGAAGCGCCTGCACCAATTCGACGATCGTCACTTCCGCCTCACCGCTGACCACGCCATCGACAAAGGGAATATGGGAGAGGGTATCATATGCCGTTCCGGTGAAATGCGGCCCTCCCAGCATCACAAAAGCCTCCGGACGGACCTGTTTGGCAACCTTTGCCAGTTGGAAACTCAGAAAACGATTTTCTGTGGTGGTTGAAATCCCGATGACATCAGGCTTGTCGGTTTCGAATTTCCGGGCGAGATCGCTCCAACTCAAATCCAGAACATGGCTTGGCACGATTTCGACATCAATCGCGTTTTGTTCGAGCACGGCGGCTAAATAGAGGACACCTAACGAAGGCATCATACTGCCCTGGCTCCAGCGTTCGGCAAAATAGCCGCCCGGAGGGACGCATAGCATGACTTTCATAATCTATTGTATCTTAGAGAAGCAATCAGGAGTGCAAATGAGCATTTTGCCCAGGTCGCTGATTTACAACGAAGCAAGGACGACTTTACGCTCCTGCAGTGCTCTTAAAAATTGTTGTTCCGAGGGACAAATTCTGATCAAGAATATTATTGTGTATACTGTGATTATGAAAGAAATACAGGTGTCAAGGTTTTCATGTGAGTATATTGGGATGGGCGGTCTTCAGAAAAACGAAAAAGGCGCTCCAGCGTACCTCAAATCCGGCCAGGTGGAAGGTGTTTTCCTGTTGAATTTTTTGGCGCAGGTTTGTAGAGATTTTTTTATGATGAGGCCCAACAGCTTCTCCTTTACAGGTAAGAATTGACAATTGACACATGATGGGTGTTACTCCTGTCAGGGTTGTTGTAGCAGGGGTGGCTAGAATATTCTCCGTTACGTTAACCCTGTCAAAACACGACTCTGAATCGCCCCTCTGGTTACTCTGGAGAAGAAGGGGATTCCAATTCTTGTTTCAGAAAGTCATAAATCGCCTCTTGAGCCCTGACTTGTGGGGCATCAGGGAGCTTTCGATACAGATTTGCCTGTTTTTCATCCAGAATCCGTGCTTTGACCGTATCGCTCCATTGAATGTCAAAATACGTCCATAACTCACGCTGGACATCTTTGTCGTAAATCGGGCAGGCCACTTCAACCCGATGATCGAGATTTCGAGTCATCCAATCAGCGGAACCGATATAATATTTTTCCTTCCCGCCGTTGTAAAAAATGAAGATTCGCGAGTGTTCCAGATATTTATCGACAATGCTGATCGCCTTGATATTGTCGCTGACACCAGAGATCCCGGGAATCAGCGAGCAAATCCCTCTGATAATTAACTTAATCTTCACACCGGCCTGGCTGGCCTTATAGAGCATATCCACCATACCCTGGTCCATCAGACTGTTGAGCTTAATCATAATAGACGCTTTTTTTCCGGCCTTCGCCTGTTTGATTTCATTCTGGATCAATTCACACCAGCGATCACGCATAAAAAAGGGTGAGACAAGCAAATGTTTGTAATTCGAGAGCTTATAGTTTGTTTTGAGAAAATCGAAGAGCGCTTTCACTTCCGATGTAAGACGTCTATCAGCCGTCATCAAGGTATGATCGCCATAGAGACGAGCCGTATCTTCATTAAAATTGCCGGTACCGATGGTGGCATAGCGCATCGATTTCCCCCGTTCTTTCCGCGTAATCAGGCACAGCTTGGCATGGACTTTCAAATCCGGAATGCCGTAAATCACGCGCGCGCCTTCTTCGATAAGCTGATTGGCCCAATGGATATTCGCCTCTTCATCGAAACGCGCTCGGAACTCAAAAAGCACGGTCACATTTTTCCCATTCTTGACTGCATGGCTGAGGGCATTCACAATTTTCGACAGTTCCGCCACACGATACAGCGTCATACGGATAGAACTGACCTTCGGATCGATGGCAGCTTCCCGCAAGAGATCGATCATATAATAGAAAGACTGGTACGGATAGTGCAGCAAAATATCTTTTTCCCGGATGGTGTTTAACAGGCTCCTTCCCGGTTGGATCGATTTATGAGGTAACGGGGCAACCGGTTCATATTGCAGGGAATCCGGTCCGAGTTTGGAAAATTTCATAAAATCTTTGAAATTTAAATACCGGCGCTCCGGCAGTAAGGTATCAAGATCGCTTAATCGTAACCGTTTTTTCAGGTATGCAAGGAACTTTTCAGAAATATCCGAATCGTAAGTCAATCGAACAGGCAGCCCTTTTGTTCGCAGTTTTACACTTTTCGAAATACTTTCTACAAAACTCTTGGTGACGTTATCTTCAATATCAAGTTCCGCATCTTTGGTGATTTTGATCGGGAAGGCCTCTTTGACATTCAGATTAAGGATAGAAAAAATCTCTGGTAGACAGATCCGGATCAATTCTTCGAGTAAAATGACGATCGTCATCCCTTTCTTACACGGCAATGTGATAAAACGGGATAATTCATTAAGCGGCACTTCAACAAGCGCATATTCCGAAGCTGGATCCGATTTCTGTTCTTCAAGGTGAACCGCTAGATACACCGATCGTTCGTCTAACGGAGGAAACTTGGGAAGCTGGCTCGTCATAAGAGGCACAATCGACGGACGGACTTTTTCCTGAAAATATCGGGCGATAAATTCATGTTGGACCGGAGTAAGATGCTCTTCATTCGTAATAATGATGTTTTGGTCGCGTAAAGATTGTACAATGGTCTGGTAGTACTTTTCGAATTGGCTCTGCTGTTGGGTGACGATTTTTTGAATTTTATTCAGAACAGTTTTGGGATCGTCTTTGAGAAAGAGCTTTGATTTCTTTCCCAGCCGCATCAGTCGTTTCAGGGTTGCGACCCGTACCCGGAAAAATTCATCCAGGTTCGATGAAAAAATCGCAAGAAACTTGACTTTCTCCATCAGAGGAACATTGGGATCATGAGCCTCTTGAAGGACACGCTGATTGAACGACAACCAGCTAATTTCTCGATTGATCGAAGGGAATTTTTTCTGTTCAGCCATAATATATTACCTACTGTTCTTGCAAGGTTTCGTTGAAGGGAACTCTGTACCGGCGAACCTCTCTGTTCGTTGAGTTCCAACAGAGATGTCAGCACCTACAAACCCGTCAAGTAAATGTTGACAGAGTATTTCATGGTCTGATATCGTCACTTCTTGCGCGATGTAACTTTTCGGGGCTGTTTTTGCGAGATCCCTGTCTCCTCTGCCGGAGATTTGTCATGGATCTCCGGTTTTGGTAACCTGCGTTGACGGGCAGATTGTTCCTTCGGCTCTGTGGTTTGTTCGTCCAGAGACTCCGGAGTATCTGTTTCCGGTTGAGCAACAGCCCCCTCAGCAGGTGGAATGTCGTAAAACCGAGATCTGCCGAGTTTATCGACCCGCCCTTGAGCCCGAATACCTGAGATGTCCTCGACTTTTGAGGCTTGCAGCACTTTTGTGAGTTCTTTTGCCAGTTTTTTGCTGGTTTTTTCAATCACCTTATCCAGATGCTTCGAAGCGTCGCCAGCAATCTGTTCAAGAATATCTTCCATCGAAGCTGTAATATCACGAGCAATTGTCTGTCGGGCCATCTTATAGGCTTTGGGCGTTGCCCGCACCGGAAAGTCGAACAACATCAACGAACCGGACTTTTCGCTGAGTTCTTGCCAGTGGTCAATCTCCAGAGAGATCCCGAGCACACCGGTTGTACGAAGTGCTATTTCCGTATCCTGCAAGAGTTCTCTGGCAAATTCCGATAAGGAGGGCTCGTGTCCGAACATCATCACCGCATGAAAACGATCGTCGAGCTGTTTCACGATCTCCCTGAGGGCTCCAGCATCTTCATCATAAATGTGATCGTTGAACTGAATATTTTGAATGGGATATTCAAACTGCCCGGCAAAAAGATGAGCTGTTTCAAGCGCTCGATCGGCCGGACTCGACAGCAAAAGATCTGGAGAAATGCCTTTTTTTTGCAACCGTTTTGCCATAGCTTTTGCATCGTTCTGGCCTTGTTTCGAGAGCGAGCGTTTAAAATCATTAATGCCGGATTCACGGGAAATCGCTTTAGCATGCCTCACAATATATAGAGTTTTCATACATATATCCTACTGCAAATGATGTGTAGGGTAGGCCTGTTTTTTGGCTCATTGTTTCACGAGCCGTTAATAAAGCCCGCCTTCCCTACAAACACAGTGATCATTCACACACCATTGCTTCCTGGACTGGTGGACCGAAAAGTAGGCCCACCTTACGTTTACAGCTTTCTCGTGACGACGCTCCTCGTCGAATGAACGCAGAGCGTCCGGTTTGGCATTCCCACGTGGAACGCAGGAACGAGTAAGCTCTTCTCGTACAATGAGATAAAAGAACGTAACAGCCCTGCTTTTTTAAAGAGGGAAGCCATTCTCCATGCGTAAGGTGAATTTATAATTTTGCTTCAATTGCTGAAATCACCGTTTTAAGCGCTTTGATTCTGGCATAATACTTCGAATTCGCTTCAACAACCGTCCAGGGCGCAGCCGCAGTGCTTGTTCGGAACAACATTTCATCAATGGCATCCTTATACAGGTCCCATTTTTCACGGTTACGCCAATCCTCATCCGTAATCTTCCACTGCTTGTGAGAATTTTGCTGGCGAGCTTCGAAACGGCGTAATTGTTCGTCTTTATCGATATGCAACCAGAATTTGACCATGACCGTTCCGAAATTCGTCAAATGGGCTTCCATTTCGTTAATTTCACGATACGCCCGTTTCCACTCATGTTCCTGGCAAAAGCCTTCGACTCGCTCAACCAGCACCCGGCCGTACCAGGTCCGATCGAAAATCGTAATATGACCGGCCTTCGGAAATTCTTTCCAGAAACGCCATAAATAGTGATGGGCTTTTTCGATATCGTTCGGTGCGGCAATCGGGATCACTTCGTAGCCGCGCGGATCCATACTTTGCGTCAAACGCCTGATATTGCCGCCTTTTCCGCCGGCGTCCCAGCCTTCATACAGAATCACGACCGGAATTCGTTTCACGTAAATTTCGTGTTCCAACTCGAAAATACGCTGTTGGCAAGGTTTTAACTCTTCTCGATATTTATCGTGATCGAGCGAAACCGACAGATCGATCTTATCTAAGATCGAGGAGGTCAGGGCATCAAAAGTTTCCAGACGCTCCTGTTCGCTTTTGACTGTATTTTTCTTTTTGGGGCGAGATTGTTTCTGCGCATGCTGAACCTCTTCGACTTTAGCCTCGAGGCGGTCAACCACTGTTTTGAAGACTTTGACCGTCGCAAACCGTCGATCGTGCGCTTCGACGATGGTCCAGGGGGCAAATCCGGTATCGGTTTCAGCCAGCATTTCCTCAGTGGCATCCAGATAGCTGTCATACTGCTTGTGATGTTTCCAGTCTTCTTTTGTCACTTTCCAGGAGGTCACAGACGATTCTTCGAGTTTTTTAAAGCGTTTTTTCTGCTCCTTCTGACTGATATGCAGAAAAAATTTGATAATCAGCACCCCATCATTCACTAACTGTCGTTCAAATGAGGTAATCTCATTATACGCGGTCTTCCACGCTCGTTTTTTGACCAGTTTGTCAACACGACCGACCAGAACCCGGCCATACCAACTCCGATCGAACACGGCTATACGCTCTCTTGCCGGAGTCTTAATCCAAAACCGCCAGAGGAAAGGACGCAGCCGTTCTTCTTCGTTGGGCGCATTTGTGGGATGCACGACACAGCCTCTGGGGTCGAATGTCTGAATTAAGCGGTTAATCAGCGTGCCTTTACCCGCCGCATCCCAACCTTCGAACACAACCATGACAGGAATCTGCAATGCCCTGGCTTCACGTTGCAATTCTCCCAACCGAAGTTCCAGTTCAGGCAGAATGGCTTTGTACTCGTCCTTTTCGATGCATTTTGACAGATCGATTTGTTCTAACATGATCTTCCTCCTCTTCCTGGACAGTTATTTGAGAATAAACATTGTGTTAATATTCTATTAAAAAATAAACCATCCAAACACTCAAGTTTTTTTTCGTGACAGAAAGAGATTCTTTACTATTTTTACAAACGAGTATCATGCCGGGCTGCACGAGCGGCACACGTCTTGTGGATTGAAGGAACAACGATATCACCGAAAACAACGTTGGGAGTGTAAAAGCATCATCAGAATTGCATGATGCAGAACGTCAATGACCTATCGATATTGGTAACTCTTTATGAAGTCAAGAAATGCTGTTAGAATTATGTTAGGATTGTGTCAGATTTTTCATCTAAAAAATTTCAAGCTTCCTTGTCGAATTAATTTCTTAAAAAAATTTTCTTTACATTTTTCACTGCTCCCTCGCAAAAATTTTTTATTCTCAAAAGTGATTCCATAGTGATTCCATTGCGATTCAGCGCTGTTGCGCTTCCGGAAAAGCTACGCTTTGACACGCCCTACTTACGGTGATAATCCCGGTAAATAATGTTGCATCAAAATTGTTAGGGAGGGGGAAAAATGTTATGATTGAAAAACAGAATATTCAGCAGATCATTCGAAAAGTCCTTGATTTTTCCACGGCCGATGAAACTGAGGTCATCCTCGATTTCCAGACAGAAGCGTTGACCCGGTTTGCGAATAACGCGATCCATCAAAATGTTGCCGAGGAGAGTCACTCATTGCAGATCCGGGCAATCATCGGCCACAAAACGGGAACGGCAACAACGAACCTGTTTGACGATGAATCGTTGAAACGAGCTGCAGGCACCGCCGTTTCAATCGCTCAATTACAACAAGACGACCCGGAACTGCTGCCATTGCCGGAACACCAGAACTATGCCGAACTCTCCGAGCCTTACATTCAGGAAACCCTGGATTTCAGCCCGATGGAACGGGCAGAACGCGTGAGACGAATTGTCGAAGCCTGTGACAACCAGGGGCTAAGCGCGGCAGGCGCTTTTTCGACAGGAGGCGGAACCTTCGCCATCGCCAATTCAAAAGGCGTGTTTGCCTGCCAGAGTTCCTCCAATGCCGCGTTAAGCCTGACGGTTCAGGCTTCTGACAGCAGCGGTTGGGTTGAAGGGGTCGATAAAGATGTGCGTGAAATTGACGTTCCGGGCCTGACAGACATTGCCATTGAAAAAGCCGTGGCCAGCCAGAACCCAATCGACGCAGAACCGGGAGAATACACCGTGATTCTCGAACCGGCGGCAGTCAGTACGTTGATCGAATTTATGAGCGTATTAGGATTTAATGCGCAAAGATATCAGGAAGGTCGAAGCTTTTTGACAGGGAAATTGGGGACTCAAATCGTCGGGAACAATATCACGCTGACCGACAATGCATTCGATCCGAGGTTGAATGGCTTCGCTTTTGACTTCGAGGGGATGCCAAAACAAGCGGTCACACTCATCGAACAGGGAGTCGCCAGCCATCTGGTACATAGCCGAAAAACTGGTCAAAAGGCCGATATGCAGACGACGGGCCATGCTCTTCCCCTATCTTCAGGAGGCGGCGCTCTCCCGTTTCATCTCATTCTCCAGGGCGGTAATTCTTCAATCGAAGAGATGATTGCGTCAACAGATAAGGGAATTTATGTGACTCATTTCCATTATACAAATGTCGTCAATCCTATGGAAGCCATCATCACCGGGATGACACGAGATGGAACATTTTTGATCGAGAACGGTAAGATCGCGCATGGCATAAAAAATCTGCGGTTTACCGAAAGCATTGTCAAGGCTCTGTCACATGTGGAATTACTCTCACCCACACAGACGAAATGCTGCGGTCGCGCCCTGGGCTGTATGCTTGTGCCAGCTATGAAGATTTCGAACTTCACCTTTTCCAGCGGGACAAAATTTTGATAAAAACTGTCTCAAATCTGACAGGTCTTCGAATTTTTCGAAGACCTGTCAGATTTGGCGTGTTTCAGAGGAAAAAATGATGAAAGAATTTGCTGAACTCGCTTTAAATACTGCGCAAGCGCAGGGGGCGACCTATGGAGATATTCGTATTCTTCACACCGATTCCGAGCGAATTGCGACCAAGAACGGGAACGTCGAAAGCCTGATCACTTCGGAAGATCGGGGATTTGGAGTGCGCGTGCTGGTTAGCGGGAGTTGGGGATTTGCCAGCAGTGCTGACGTGACAAAAGCGGCGATTGAAGAAACCAGCGCCCGTGCCGTCCAAATCGCCAAAGCCAGCGCTCTGCTGAAACAGCAGGATGTCACGCTGGCTGATGAACCGGCTCATGTCGATTCCTGGAAAACGCCTTACGAAAGAGACCCTTTTACCGTTCCGATAGAAGAAAAAATCGATCTCTTATTACAAATCGATACCGTCTTACGGCGAGTCAAAAAAATCGGCGTGGCTGAGGGAGTTCTGTCATTCTGGAAAGAAAAGACGATTTTTGCTAATACCGAGGGCTCGTTCATCGAGCAGGAATTGCTGCGCTCCGGAGCCGGTTATACCGCGACTGCCATCGATAATGGCGAAATGCAGATTCGCTCCTATCCAGGGTCCCATCGAGGTCTGTTCATGGGGAAAGGCTATGAACTGATTCACGAACTGTCGCTTCTCGAACAGGCCGAACGGGTTGGCGAGGAAGCCGTGGCATTGCTCTCCGCCCCCACGTGTCCCAGCGGAAAAAAAGATATTATTCTCAACCCGAATCAGCTCTTCCTGCAAATTCACGAGTCGATAGGGCATCCGACAGAACTGGATCGAGTGCTTGGCACAGAGGCGAACTTTGCGGGCACGAGTTTTGCCACTCCGGAAAAACTACACACCTTACAATACAGTTCGGACATCGTCACTATTCGTGCCGATACGCTCACCCCCGGAGGGCTGGCGACTGCAGGATATGACGACGATGGAGTGGCTGCTCAACAATGGTATCTGATCAAAGACGGTCTCTTTGTTGGCTATTTAACGAATCGTGAAACAGCGCACGTGATCGGAGAAACACGCAGCCGAGGCTGTAATCGGGCAGATGGCTGGAATCGACTACCGATCATCCGTATGCCGAATATCAGTCTCATGCCGGGCACCTGGACCCTGGACGACCTGATCGCCGATACGGATGACGGACTGCTGTTCGATTGCAATAAAAGCTGGAGCATTGACGATAAACGCGTCAACTTCCAGTTTGCGACCGAAGTGGCCTGGGAAATAAAGAATGGCAAAAAAGGGCAAATGTTCAAAAACCCGACCTATCAAGGCATCACTACTGAATTTTGGAACGCCTGCGATGGGATTTGTAACCAGGATCACTTTGTGCTCTGGGGAACTCCGAATTGCGGAAAAGGCCAACCGGGGCAGACGGCTGCTATGTCTCATGGTTGTGCGCCGGCACGTTTCAGAAATGTGACGGTCGGGGTGGCATAAAGATATACCACATGCCTTATGTTCTTCTTTACTCCGAAGGAGCAGTTCATATGAGCCCGAAGTTGCACTCCGGGCTCATATATCGCCCCGTTGGGGCCGAAAAGGCTCCTCATTTCCGAAACACCTTAGCGTTCAAACAAATTCACGATATCTTGCAGTTTTTCGATGATCGGAATATTCTGCGGACATTGTTCCTCGCATGCCCCGCAAGCTATACATTGCGATGCCCGGTTCACTTCCGGAACCAATTGGAGATAATTTTTTTTCAGGCCTTCAATATCATCAAACAAAAAGGCCGTGTTATACCGGCCGAAACAATCCGGGATATTCACTCCATTCGGGCAAGGCATGCAATAGCCACAATTCGTACAATCCACTTTGATGCGGCGCTGATATTCCTCTTTCACCCGGTCGATGAGCTGTAATTCGTTTTCCGTTAAGGAATTCGCCTGTCCCTGTTGAGCAGTTTGCAGATTCTCTTCGATCTGGTCCATTGTGGACATTCCGCTCAAGACCACTGCGACCTCCGGTTGATTCCAGATCCAGCGAAATCCCCATGCTGCCGGCGTCTGTTTGCTTTCGGCTTCATCCCAAATGTTCATCATGGTTTCAGGAACATTCTGGGCAATTCTACCGCCTTTCAGTGGTTCCATCACCACAATCCCTATGCCTTTTTGGGCGGCATACTCTAGACCTTCTCTTCCGGCCTGAAAGTTTTCATCGAGATAATTATACTGAATTTGGCAGAATGTCCAATTATAGCTGTCGATAATTTCTTTGAATTTTTCCCGATCCGCATGAAAAGAAAAACCGGCATATTTGATTTTCCCCGACTTGACTGCGCTATCCAAAAAATCTGTCACGCCGAGCCTTTTCATGTCATCCCAGCGCACGCGATTGAGCGCATGCAGCATATAAAAATCGATCACATCTGTCCGCAATCGTTCTAATTGCTCATTCAGGAATCTATCCATATCTTCCCGTGTTTTGACGAACCAGGTCGGAAGTTTGGTCGCCAGACAGACTTTTTCACGGTATCCATCCTGCAGGGCGCGTCCGACAAAGGGCTCGCTCTCGCCGCCATGATACGGATAGGCGGTATCGACATAATTGACGCCCTGATCGATCGCATACCGCAGCATCTTTGTCGCCAAAGGCTCGTCGATGGTTTTCGGATCATCCGGATCGATTTGAGGGAATCGCATGCAGCCCATCCCTAAAATCGAACATTCTTCCTGTATGCCTGGCATTGTTCGATATAGCATAATGTTTCTTCCTATGTTGTTGATAATTGGCAATTGGCCATTAGTAAAGTGTAAACGTCTGATTGAGAGAATCCTGAACGTTTGTATGGATGAAACTGCGCTCTTACGGCCAGAGCTTGGAAAGGGATTTCAAAATGAAAAGGATGGCATCTTCTGTCAAAGCGGTACACAGATGCAGTGGATTATCCAAAGCAAATCCTTCCGGCCTGAGTTCTCGGCACCTCAGACTGTCAAAACGCTCTTGAAATTGTTCGGCAAATGCGTTGGCAAGCGCTCACAATATCCTGTTTCGAAATATACCGCTGTTTCCCATAGATTTCGGTAAACAGCAATGCGCCTTCGACAAACCTGCATTGTGCCTGAAAACCTCCAGCCCCATGCAGCCTATTGCAGCATCTAAGAGTTGATCCTGCAGGACAATCGCACAGTGTTCGGCCAGGAGCTTCAGAGTCGTTGTGGCACAGTTCAGGTCATCATGCCAGTAATACTGATGTACCCTTGTACGAACGAATTCACCGATTGTCATATAATCGCTCATTTCAGACAAACGGGGCGCCCCAAATTAGCAGCATAGCCCGATGATGACTCTTTAGAGCACTTCTTCCCGCGACAACATGACAGGAGCGTTTTCAGGAACATTTCGATCGTATGAGAGAATCACGCGCAACGCTTTATGAACCGAACCGGATTTCCCGATATCTTTTGCAATGCCTTCCGAATAAATTTCAATCGTGCCCGAAGCAGTGCGATAAGAAATGGATGTCGAAAGATTTCCAGCAGCAAACTCTCGTGCATATTCTCCCCAAACATCGCCAGAAGAGGACACAATTTTATCTAAGGCAAATTCAACACCGGCTTCAGCAAAATTCAAAGCGACCTCCTCCAGGGCTTCTTGCTGAACTGTTTTGAAAAACGTCGATCCTCGTTCGAGAGCCACTCCCAATAACGCTAAAAAGACTGCAAATGTAATCACGACAAGTAAAAGCGCATTTCCCCGTTGATTGTTGACCATAATCTCCTCCTAAAATCTCATGGCATAGGTTGAAGAAGCCTGGAATGTCGTGAGTTGTCCGGCAACAGTATCCTGCAACGCTAATTGAACGTTCAATAAGCGGTCGCCTTCAGGCTGAATGGTCAGAGACTGAATAAACGGAGATAACTCCAGGGAGCTCTCCTGACCATTTTTATACACAGAACGAAAAAGATGCGTGGGACGGGCTTCATCGAGCCAATAGACAATCATTGTCTGACCCGAATACAGACTCAGAGTAGGAGCTATTTTAAACGCAGTAATGACTGAACGCGCAGGAAGTTCTTGATAATTCTCGACCACCTCTTCAGCCTGGCGAATATCTTGACCGATCGCAGACATGATATGCTGAGCATCATGCATCACATCAAAGGCCGATTCACGAATACGAAGATGTTTGTAAGTCGCCGAATAAAACTGCAAGGTCCCCATAACAAAAATCGAGAACACTCCAAGCGTCACCATAATTTCGAGTAAGGTCATCCCACGCTGTTCATCGCTCTGTAGAGCGCCCTGAATGTTATGCCGTTTTTTCATGATCGCTCTCCCTGTAAATCGGTTTGTAGAACGGTGTGATTCCTCTTGCTCGTGCTCGCCATAGAGACACTCGAACGCAGCGTTGTAAGCGTATAGTGCCGCTCGCGTTGTTTACAATCGAGCCACGTCACAGTGATAACGATTTGTTTGAGGGTATTGGTCTGATTGAAATCACTGATCGACACATCGACCGTCGTCTTGTTGTCAGACTCTAAAACAAACGAGGTCGAAGAACTCTGTAACGCTTCATAGGAACGAACTTTGAACGTCTCCATAACCTCATTGGCTTTCAAATGCGCTTGTAACAACTCTTTCGAATCGCGGATAAGTTCGCGTTCCTGGATCATCATGGTCATGAGTACCCCCATCATAATTCCCAAAATGACCAGGGCAACAAGGACTTCAAGCAGACTAACTCCTTTTTCTCCGAGATGCTTCATGGCGGTATTCTCCCGAAAACAAGACGATCTATGAGTTTTCTGGTGTGATATGGACGACGAAGCAATATCTTCAAAAAATGATATTCTGTCAACTCTAAAAACAGACATTAATTGAAAATACGCATTTGCAATAACCGGTAATCGACAAAGGACGAAAGTCTCAGCATGTTAAGCATACAGGGTAACGTGAATCCTCTGAAGAGAGTTCTTCATTATTACCGGATATTTAAGAGGAGAGATAGACGCTATGATCGCCGACCAGTCGGCGAATGTCCTGTTCGAGTTGCGGCGAGGGCTGCACTGAAAAATTTTCTCCGGCCCTGACACAGGTGATGTTATTGTCGTTGTCGATATATTTCAGGATGACCGGGCACGAGCCGTGATGCTGCTTCAACAGATTTTGCAAATCCGCCGCAGTCTGCCGGCGCAGCCTGGCAGCATGAAACTCGATCAGACAGTGTTCTTCGCGGCGGTTGGGCAGCGCCAGAGGTCTTAAGCTCTGCGCACGCAATTTGGGAAGTTCATCTTCTGACATATTTAATTGTCCTGTCACAAGCACCGGCAAGTCTTCTTCCAGCAGGTTTTTATACTTTTCAAAGACATTCGGCACCAAGATTACCTCGAGAGCCCCTTCGAGGTCTTCGAGACGGAAGAAGGCCATCATATCGCCTTTTTTAGTCAACTTTTTGCGGTAAACAGTGACAAGACCTCCTATAATCGCTCGATCACCGTCGCGATGTTTGGGAATGGCCGACGTGGTAGCGGTTGTGAGTTTTACCATGCTGGAGAGATATTTACTGAGAGGATGGCCAGTAATATAAAAACCGATTCCTTCCTTTTCGAGTTTTAACTTCTCTGTTTCCTCCCACTCCGGAATGTCCGGAATCTGGCCGCCGGTCATTGATGACGAATTCGAGGCGTCGAGCATGCCAAACATATTGGCCTGCCCGCTTTGACGATCTTTCTGCGTCTTCTGGGCGATGTCGAACACCGATTCCAGGGCTTGAGCCATGGCCGCGCGGGTCTTGCCGGTGAAATCGAACGCGCCGCACTTGATCAAGCTTTCGACCACGCGCTTGTTGACTTTCGACAGATCAACCCGTTCGCAAAAATCTTGCAGATTCTCATATTTGCCATCCTGCTTCCGGACTCCAATAATCGAATCGATCGCCCCTCCGCCGACATTTTTGACTGCTGCCAGGCCAAAACGAATGTCTTTGCCACTGACAGAAAATGAGCGGTAACTTTCGTTGACGTCCGGCGGAAGAATCTGAATATGCATCTCACGGCACTCGTTGATATATTTGACGACCCGGTCGGTGTTATCCATATCGCTCGTGAGCAGCGCGGCCATCGATTCAACCGGGAAATGGGCTTTCAAATAGGCGGTCTGATAGGAGATCAGGGCGTAGGCAGCGGTATGGGATTTGTTGAAACCATATCCGGCAAAATACTCCATCAGGTCGAAGATTTCGGTCGCTTTCGCCTCTGAAATATTCCGCTCCCGAGCGCCTTCCATGAAACGCTTGCGCTGCTTCGCCATTTCCGAGGCTTTTTTCTTTCCCATTGCCCGCCGCAGCAAATCAGCATCGCCCAGCGTATAACCGGCTAGCAGGTTAGAAATCTGCATCACCTGCTCCTGATAGATAATAACGCCATAAGTCTCCTTCAGAATGCCTTCTAACTGGGGCAGTGGATATTCGATCGGAATGCGGCCGTGTTTACGGTCGATAAAATCGTCTACCATGCCACTGCCTAAGGGACCCGGACGGTAGAGCGCCAGCACAGCGATGATATCCTCAAAGGTTTCGGGCTTGAGCTTTCGCAGCAGTTCGCGCATTCCGGAACTTTCCAACTGAAACACTCCCAGGGTCTCCCCGCGCGACAGAAGTTCATAGGTCGGCCGGTCGTCCATCGGCAGATCCATAATATCGAGATCTTTCTTATGCACCTGTTTGATCATCTGCAGGGTATCCTGAATCATGGTCAGGTTGCGCAGTCCCAGAAAGTCCATCTTCAGCAGCCCGATATTCTCCAGGTCGCTCATTGGATATTGGGACGAAATTTCATCCCCTTCTTTCGTGCCTTTATAGAGGGGCACAAATTCGACCAGCGGTTTCGGCGAGATCACGACGCCGGCGGCATGGGTAGAGACATGGCGGGTTAATCCCTCGAGCACCAGGGCATTATCCAATAACTCTCTTACCTGCGGATCCTGCTCTTTGAGCTGGCGCATTTCCGGCACCGCTTCCAGACTTTGTTCCAGGTTAATGTGTAACTGATTCGGAATCAGTTTTGCGATTTTATCGACATCGCCGAAGGGGATACTGAGCACGCGCCCAACATCGCGCACAACAGCCTTTGCGCCGAGGGTTCCGAAGGTGGCAATCTGCGAAACATTCTCTTTGCCGTATTTTTCCGAGACGTAGTGGATCACTTCCTCACGCCGGTTCATGCAGAAATCGACATCGATATCAGGCATACTGACACGTTCGGGATTCAAAAATCGCTCGAACAGCAGGTTATAGGTAATCGGATCAATATCCGTAATTCGCATGCTGTACGCGACCAGACTGCCGGCTGCCGATCCGCGTCCTGGTCCGACCGGAATACCTTCCTGTTTCGCGTAATTAATAAAATCCCACACGATAAGAAAATAACCGGCATAGCCCATGGTTCTGATGATATCGAGCTCGACATCCAGACGTTCTTCGTACCTCTTCCGCAGGGCCGCATGCTCTTCCTGCGGGACATGGCGAAACGTGACCTCCAGCCGTTCTTCCAGGCCATCACGGGAAAGCTTTTCCATATACGAATCGAAGGTATGGCCTTCTGGCACTTCATACTCCGGTAGAATGATGTTACCGAATTCAAAATCGAAATTGCAACGTTCGGCGATACGCAGCGTGTTTTGCAGGGCTTCGGGATAATCGGAGAAGAGCGCCGCCATTTCTTCAGGAGACTTGATATAAAATTCCTTCGAACTGTAGCGCATGCGATGCTCATCTTTGACATATTTACCGGTTCCGATGCAAAGCAGTACATCATGGGGAGTGGCGTCGGATTTATTCAAGTAATGACAGTCATTGGTTACAACCAGGGGCAGATCAAAATCTTTTGCCAGTTTGACCAAAAAGCTATTGGCGATTTCCTGTTCTTTGATATGGTGATTTTGCAGTTCAAGATAAAAACTATCCTTGCCGAAGATCTCGCTATACTGTCCGGCAATTTCTCGCGCTTTGGCTTCGTTTTCGTGGGTGTACCAATAGGGGACAGCACCTTTTAAGCAGGCTGTCAGGCCAATCAGCCCCTCGGCATGCTGACTGAGCAGTTCCATATCGATGCGTGGTTTATAATAGAAGCCTTCGGTGTAGCCGGCACTGACCAATTTGATCAGATTTTTATAGCCGACTTCGTTTTGAGCCAGCAGCACGAGATGGTTCGAGGCACTGGAAATGCCGTGGGTCGATGTCTTATCGAAGCGGCTTTCCGGGGCGATATAGACTTCACAACCGATGAGCGGTTTGATGTCGGATTTTTTCGCTTTCTGGTAGAACTGTACAGCACCGAACATATTACCATGATCGGTAATAGCGACCGAGGACATCCCCAGTTCGCCGACCTTTTTCATCAGCTTATCGATGCGGTTCGCCCCATCGAGCAAACTAAATTCCGTATGGAGATGTAAATGGACAAATTCCGGGTTTCCCATCGTGAAGCTCTCAGACCTGACAGATTGTTCATGAAAGATGAAAAACCTATCAGGTCTTCATTATTTTGTAAAGAGAAGAATATTGTAAATCGCTTTATCCTCAGTCACAACGTCTTGTATTTCCATCGAATAGTGGCCTTCGGCATCGATCCATTCCCAGATTTTCAGTAGTTGCGGGGGCGTAAGTTCATCGTTTTCGTCCTTTTTTCTCGGATAACTCGCGACAAAGCGCTCGATCTTATACCGCCCATCTTCTTGTCTTGTTACAATCGGCTCTCGCACGTTCCACGCATCATATTGTTCAGGCGAGAGCGCAAACCAGGGTTCAACGATGTCATCCTTATTTTCCGGTTCAACATATTTATGCACTTCACTGTAATATATGTCCAGCAAGAACGGACGAATATCATGTGAAATAAGCAAACGCGCCAGTTCCAATGCGTCTTCCGGGGACACAATTTCTGTCACAACTTGAGAAAACTCTGAAGCTTCTCGGATGACGATTTCTTTATCGCCCTGCCTGGCAAGCAGATACGCATGTTTTGCCAACGGCATGGCTAATTTCTGAACAGCAAAAATGTCGTAGGATTGATCAAGAAACGGGGCATCCAGTTCCAAATCCCTTTCTTGGGTTATTGATTCCGTGGATTCTTGCGGAGCCTGAGCGCAGGCAGTTCCGAATACGATAAGACTGAAGAACAGCAATAACATTTTTTCCATAAGGTTTCCCTGCTAGCGATTGGATTATATTGAAAATAACATGTTTTTTAACGGGACTCACAGTGTTGACCGGATGTGTTTCCGTGTTTTTCATCCGGTGTATCCGTTCGTTAAGCCTGTCTTAATGATGTCTTGCCCATAATACCAGGGCTCTTGCAAGGTGAAAATGATGGATGTGATCTCTGCCAGGGGTCAACCCATCATTCACATGTTGACAAAACACGAGTCTATTGACGATCATATTCAGCAATCAGTTCTTTGACAATGTCGAAGCCTTGTATTGATCGGGTTTTCTCAGCGCGTTCCAAGTCATCAAAGGCCTCGAGGCGTTGATCGAGAAACACTTGCAGCCGGTCGATTGTCCTCAGTTTCGCAGAAGATGTGGGAACCGGATCGTTATCAAGATCCGTATTCCCGGCCGGTCGTTGGTAAACCACTCCCATGTGCAGTCGATCGTACTCACTATAAGTACCCCCGAATTTTCCGGTTTTTACCATAACCGAAGGAAAGCCTCCATAACTCGGCTCAGACGTATGACGAAACCCGAAACCGTGTCCGCTTTCATGAGCGATAATTTCTTCGAAAGAGATGCGTTCCGGCGAAGCGCTTGATTGGTAATAGTAGTCGTCATCGACGATAAAAATCAAACTTTTCTGAATGGTGCTAGTCGTCGGCGAGATAAAGTCGGGCTGAGTGTACGTGAGCCCGTATGCGCCGCTTTCGATCAGCGAATCATCAAAGGAAATCACAAACGAATTGTCCGGAATGTCGTCGATTCTCATACTCGTTGAGAAATACGCTGTTTCAATGTTAATCGATGAATAGAATCCATTGGTGAACACTGGGGTGATTTGCCTGAGGACGCTGGCAACCGTGTCGATATCCTCTTGATCGATCACCCCATCGTTGGCTGCCGCTCCATTCGTATTAATGTAAAATGTCGGCGGAGTCGAACTCGTCCAGCGATGGGTCGGAAACAGATCGCGCTCCAGAGGATGGTTGCCGCGCGCGATTTCTCGATAGAATGTCAGATCGAAGCTGCTGTTTTGTTCCAACACATCGAGTACGACGGAACGGCCGTCCGCCGTATTCACAGCTTGCGTTCGCGTGTAAATATTAGAACCGGAGATCACAACAGCCAGGATGCCTTCCCCGACTCCTGTTAACAAAAAAGTGCCGTCACTCCCCGTAATGGCCGATCGGGAATTTACAGAAACCGTTACCCCTTGCAGGGTTTGCTTATCGAGGGTTCCGATCACGATGCCTGCCAAATTTCCCGGTCCGGGATCTCCAGGAACGTCTCCAATTTTATCCGGTTCTGTCAGATTGGAATTATCTCCATTACTGCTATCGTCACTGCATCCGGCAATGGAAAACAGCAACACACACCACACGAGCAGGTACGTAAAGAATAGATAATGTTTTGATTGTTTCATCATGGGTTATGTATTCTCCTCCTCTAATCCACAAGGGACTTCGCGTAAAAGAGTTCAATTCCGGGAATCTCCCGGTACGATCTTATTCATTCTTCTCTCAATTCGTTATTGATTAGATGTATTATAAGAGAAAAAGATGAGCGCGTCAAGAGGATAAGGACAGAAAACATGCACATCGTTTATGTGTATACCGGATAAGCCAGACAAAAGGCTGTCATCGGGCAGGTAAGGCAGAGGGGTTTTCTCGCCATGCAAACCGTGGCGCCAAAATCCATCAGCCCTTGATTATAGTCATACGCCGATTCATCATCGGGGACTAACTCTGTTGCGAGTTTCCAAATCGCCTTTTTCTCCTTGCTCTTTTCTGACGAATTGTTTCCGTAAAACACTCGCTGTAACAATCGGTCAACATTGGTATCGACCAGAGGAACACGTTTCTTGTACCCAAAACACGAAACCGCTCCTGCCGTGTACTCACCGATCCCTTTCAAGTTCCTAAGTTCCTTTGGAGAGTCAGGAATCGTTCCTCCATACTCGGCCTGCACCTCACGGGCGATCGTTTGAAGACGAACGGGCCGAATATTATATCCCAATGGTTTCCAAGTATTTTTCACTTCCTCGATTGAGGCTTCCGACAAGGTTGAAATATCGGGATATCTTTCTAAGAATTCGTGATATTTGGGGATGACTCGGTCTACCTGAGTTTGTTGCAGCATAATCTCAGACACGAGCACATGATACGGATCGTCGGTATGCCGCCAGGGTAAATCCCGACCATATTTCGCATACCATGCCAGAAGAATGCGGCGAAAATTCTCTTTTTTGCGCTTCGTAATCCTCCGAGTTGCCATAGCTCTGGTTGTGTTCTCTTTACCGCCTTTCTCAATTAGGATCAAAACTATTTGGAAGGATGAATTTTCGTTAAATCATCTGCAATTTTTTTGAGGTTCTCTTCAAGCTGCGGTGGTCCACGGCGAACGTCACGGAGCACTCGATCGAGATGACTCACTATCTGTTTTAGTTCAGCAGTCTCCTCAACCGCAAGAGAATCAAGAAACCCTTGTAAATCGGCCTTGGCTGAGTCTAATATCAATTCAACAGCTTTGTAATCTTTCCGAATTGCAATTGTGAACTGGGCATGCAGGATTGCTGCTTCAATCCGTCCTAACTGAGTGCGGTGTTTGAGCGTCTCGACATCTGCTGATAATTACTTTTGGGTCAATTCAAGATCCTGATACTCAAACACTGGGCTAAAATCTCGACGGGCATACAGCCCTAGTAAAAATGCCGTAACAAGAGAAATCAAGAGGGCCCCCCAGGCAGCCCACTTGACCAGCGTCCGATCTTCCAGATAGCTGATATGTTCAGCAGAGGCAGTCTTTCCCATTGAGAATTCTTCAGGTTATCCTTTTACTTCGGTATTGACGTCAGCAGGTTCCGATGGTAACGGCTGTGTTTCAAAAACTCTCCGGGCTTCTTCCCTTCGG
>PDWJ01000713.1_pt1 | contig 46997 bp, 41 predicted proteins | sample 1430881 | NCBI WGS metagenome assembly PDWJ01 (sample SAMN01162460, study PRJNA174530) | Oral metagenome, whole genome shotgun sequencing project. | biome: Marine environment; feature: Marine mammal; material: Swab sample of the gingival sulcus; isolation source: swab sample of gingival sulcus...
TCGGCGGTATTTTTTTCTTTAGCCATCTGTTTTTTCTGTTTTGTTATTTATTCTAAAAGGAAAGCAATTTTACTGCAATCCCATTTCTGTTAAAATTTGATTGGTGTGATATTTGGTTTTTACCTTTTTGAAGATTTTCTCGATTGTTCCGTTTTCGTCAATCACAAAAGTGGTTCTAATCACGCCCATATAAACTTTCCCATACAATTTCTTTTCACCCCAAGCACCGTAAGCCTCTAAAATTTGTTTTTCGGTATCGGCGATTAAATTGAATCTTAAATTATGCTTTGCAATAAATTTCTGATGCTTGGTGGCATCATCGGGACTAACCCCAACTACTTCGAATCCTTTATTTGTTAATTCATCATAATTTTCGCTTAAATTACACGATTCGGCAGTACAACCGGGAGTGTTATCTTTAGGATAAAAGTATAAAATCAACTTTTTACCTTTAAAATCGCTTAAAGCTATCTCTTTTTCATCTTGATTTATTCCCTTAAAATCAGGAGCTTTATCACCTTCCTTCAACTGTATCATATTTTCTGTTTTTTTGTTTAGATTTGCAAATATAATCTACTAGATTTTATTGCACTAATTTTAAGGCATAAAGTTATTAATTTTATTGATTGAACAGCAATTTATTACGTTAATAAAAGCTAATAACATTCCTGAAAACAGCTGATTATGGAACACACGAAGGAATACAAACAACCTGAAGAAATTACCGGAACATTTGAAGAAAAAGAGTACAGACTAATTCTGCATAACGATGATTATCATACGTTCGATTTTGTGATTGATGCTTTAATAAAAATATGTTCACACACGCCGGAACAAGCTGAACAGTGTGCTTATATTGTCCATTTTAAAGGCAAATGCGATGTAAAAAACGGCAAACGCGAAGAGCTGCTACCTTTGCGTCGAGCTTTAGCCGAAAAAGGATTAAAAGCAACAGTAGAAAGTAATTAAAGTACTTCGAAGAAAGCTATTTAACAAAAACCCAGATAATTGTTTCTTCTTTTACCTAATAGCTACACCATATTTATCTGCTGCATAAATGACTGCTTATAGCTATTGCCTATAGGGATAGTAGTACCGGCAAGATGTATCATGTTTCCTTCAATAGATTTTATTTTTGACAGAGCTATAATATATGACTTATGTACCCTACAGAACTTGTTTTCGGGTAGTAACCGTTCTATCCCCTTCATCGACTGATAGGTTACTATATGGTCTTCATCGGTATAAATTTTAATATAATCGCCTAATGCTTCAACATATTGTATGGAATCGATAGTTACATTAATTGTTTTTTTGTTCGATTTTATAAAAATTGACTTTAAAGGTTCCGATGAAGCTTCAGTACTGCTGGCAGCAGCACTTTTTGCCTTTTGTACAGCCAATAAAAACCGCTCAAAAGAAAAGGGTTTCTTTAAATAGTCTAAAACACTCAACTCATAGCTTTCCACCGCATACTCGGTGTAAGCAGTCGTTATAATAACCAAAGGTGGATTTTTATACGATTTTAAAAATTTAATTCCGCTTAACCTCGGCATATTGATATCCAAAAACAGTAAATCAATCTGCTCTTTTTCCAATATTTCCATCGCTTCTATGGCATCGCTGCACTTTGCCGTTAAAGTCAATCCCGACAATTCAGCAATATATTTCTCTAAAACTCTTTGAGCTAAAGGTTCGTCATCAACTATTAAGCATTTCATATATTTGTTGTTTTATTTATCGTTTATAATTATAAAAATCTTTCAACTTAATTTATCTCTCTGTTTGAAAGATTTATTTTCAAATCTACCAAAAACTCTGTATCGCCATCAATCACATTAAGCTGGTATTCTTTAGGATACAGCAAATCTAATCGACGTTTTACATTCTGCAGACCGATGCCGCCTTTAGCTTTGTGTTGTTCTTCCCATTGGGCTTCTTTTTTATTTTTTATTTCTATTTCTATGGCATCTTTTTTATCCAGACGGAAAATAATATCCACAAATCCGCCGCTGTTTTTACGATAAACCCCGTGTTTAAAAGCGTTTTCGATAAGCGGTTCCAACAGCAGAGGAGCAATTTCTTTATCTGACGTTTCTCCAATTATTTCAAATGATACGGGAACAGCCTCATCTAAGCGTATACGCTGCAGATCAATATAGCTTTGCAGAAAAGCGACCTCTTTTTCCATAGGTACAAATTTGTCGTTACATTCGTATAGAATATAACGCATCATATCCGATAATTTTAATACTAGATCAGGTGCTTTATCCGATTTATCTAACGTAAGCGAGTATAAATTATTTAATGTATTGAATAGGAAATGCGGATTAATCTGTGTTTTTAAAATTTTCAGCTCCGCTTCTAACTTTTCTTTTTCGGCATCTTTTAATTTTGCAGATATTTTTTGTAGTGTAAACCAATCCCGTATTAACGATAAAAAAGTTGTTGTTCCTACATATACAAAGTTGAATATTACAAAATTAACCCAGATATTAAAAGATATTTGATGATCAAATTCTCCCTTTGTCATAAAGTTACTCAGAGGATATGCCAGCAGAAAGTTAAGAAATAGAGCAACTAATCCAACAAGCATCAGCAGCAATAGTCCGTATGTCAAAAATCTTCTCTTTTTCAGAAAAAGCGGCATTAATAGATACAGGTTAATATATACCGATGCAGCAAAGCAGAAGTTAAATATCAAAGTAATTAACAATGGTTTTAACCGGAGTACATTTTTGAATTCACTTGCTATAAACATTGTCAATAACCAAAAGATAACGGCTATTGACCAGAATAAAACGTGCTGCAGGATGCGGGCTCGGGAATTGTCTCTGCTTATCATTTTGTTATAATTTTAGAGGAGCAATATATATAACATTCTCAAACAAAAAAAACATATTCGATATTCCAGGGTATTTATCTGGTAAAAGCACTAAAAAAGACGATATTTTTATACTACTTTTGCACCCAGACAGTAAAAAGAGATGCTATGTTTAAATCTGATATACTATTTTGGAACGTAGATACACAATTCGATTTTATGAATCGACAAGGAAAATTATACGTTCCCGGTGCCGAAGCCATATTTGCAAATCTGCAGACTGTAACGGATTTTGCCGAAGATCAGAATATTCAGGTAGTTAATACTGCCGACTACCATTTCAGTAATTCAAAAGAGTTATCGGACACTCCTGATTTTATACATACATTTCCACAACATTGCATGGCTGACAGCAAAGGGGCGGAGTTTGCTGCGGAAACGGCTCCGAAAAATGCAGCAAATCTGCCCTGGGATACTATTTTTTCCGATAAGGACCTGAAAGAAACCGCCCGGCACCGCAATATTATTATCAGAAAAGATGCTTTTGATGTATTTTCGGGTAATAAAAATACCGAAAGGCTGCTGCACATTATTGCTCCTAAAACAGTTTTTATTTATGGCGTAACTACCAATGTATGCGTGCATTTTGCAGTGATGGGTTTAGCCGAAAGAGGCATTTCTGTTTTTGTACTTGAAGATACCATTAAAGAGCTGCCCAATATCCCAATTCCTTTTGAACAATGGGATAATGCAGGCGTAAAACGTATTACGCTTGACGCTATGATAAAATTTGTAAAATAAAACGCAGACTATACTATTATGCCCAACCTACCACTATTGGCAAAATCGAACTGGATAAAAAACCGAGCTAAAGAGCTTGGCTTCGATTTGTGCGGCATAACCTCTGCAGAAGGATTCAGCCAGGAGGAGAAACGTTTTAAACGGTGGATCGATAATGGTTATCACGGAAAAATGGAATATCTCGCCAACAATTTCGAAAAAAGGATGAATCCGGAACTTTTGGTAGAGAATACCAAATCGATAATTGTGGTGGGATTAAATTATTATCCCGAAAAAAAACAAATTGACAGTTCTGCCCCCAAAATTGCGAAATACGCTTATGGCAGCGATTATCATTTGGTTCTGAAGCCTTTGTTACAGCAGCTTTTAGAAGATATTAATAATAATATTGGAGCTGTTTCGGGACGTGCTTTTACCGATTCTGCACCAATTTTGGAGCATGCTTTGGCAAAACGTGCAGGTTTGGGTTGGGTAGGTAAAAATTCACTGTTAATCAATAAAAAAATAGGTTCGTTTTTTTTTATCGGAGAACTGTTTGTTGATATGGAGCTGGAATACGATCTGCCCGATGATAAAAACTACTGCGGCAGCTGTTCACGGTGTATGGATGCTTGTCCTACCGGAGCAATAACCGAACCGCATGTGGTAAACGGCAGTAAATGTATTTCCTATTTTACAATTGAATTAAAAGGCGATATTCCTGATGATATGCGGGGAAAATTTAAGAATCAGGTTTTCGGATGTGATATTTGTCAGGATGTCTGCCCTTGGAATAAAAGAGCGAAACCTCATAATATAAATGCTTTAAAGGCAAACTCAAGATTATTGGAATTGACCAAAAACGATTGGGAAAGTTTAGATGCCCATAAGTATGGCGAAATATTTAAAGGTTCTGCAGTAAAACGTACTAAATGGAAGGGGTTGAACAGAAATTTAAATTTCCTGGAAATTAAAAAACCGGAAGAACAGAAACCAGAGGCAGATGAAAAAAAACAATCAAAGAGTTGATTTTAATTGAAAGTTAATACGGTAATAGCATAAAGATGGAAGACCTTTTCAATTAACAATAATTTTAATGCGATAATTACGGTAATTTATCAGAAAACAGAAGACCGAGGTTGCGACAAACTTAGAATCCTTTGCGGTTAAACCAAACCAACGGCTAAAAGCAAGCGGCTGTAAAAAAAATAAACAAATGAAAAAACTAAAAAATCCATACAGCAGTAACAGTAATTGTTTTGGCTGCTCGCAGAATAATAGTAATGGATTGCAGATGCAGTTCTTTGAGCAGGATGAGTATATTATTTCCAATTGGGTTCCGAAAAATTATCTTACCGGATTTAAAAATGTTCTGCATGGAGGCATACAAACTACAATTCTAGATGAAATTGCAAGCTGGGTAGTTTTTGTGAAATGTAAAACAGCAGGAGTAACTACGGGTTTAAATGCAAAATTTCGTAACCCTGCTTATGTCGATGGCAAACCATTTACCATTAAAGCAAAATTGCTAAAGCAAGATAAGCGATTTGCTACGATTCATGCCGAAATTATTAGTAATGATGGAACTCTCTGCTCTGAAGCAGAAGTTATTTATATGGTTTTTCCCAGACAAATAGCCGTGAAAAAATTTAATTATCCCGGAGTAGAAGCATTTTTCGAATAAAAAAAGGGAGATTATTATCCCCCCCTTTTTTTTTAACGAAATTTATTAATCAATTATTAAAACATACATATTCATTATCAAAAGTCTTCATTTTTAATCTTTGGAAAGCATTTTTACAGCTTGTTTGATCGAAAGAAACAATTTCGGTAAGTTTTGCCAACTCAGCAATTAATTTAACAGTTTCCCACGTATCCGAAGAAGTATCGTTTTTGAGGTCTAACACTACCTGCCTGCCCGAACGATTAATGAAATTTAGAAGTTCCTCTTTCATTAGTTCACGAGCTTTGGCATTCACCATTCGGACCCCTTCAACCGATGCAACTACCGAGTTATTTATCATTTTTATATTTTCTATTTTTGTCATCATAACTACTTCTCCTGTTTTATCCCTACACAAATTTTAGTATGCCTGTTAAGTATATAAAAAGCAATAACTTCTAGTGGTACGCACAAAAATAGCTTTTAGTTTCATCAATTGCTATTTTTCTTTGTTATTTAGACACAAATTTTTGAAATGTAGTATTTATCCGCACTTTTTATGTCGAAAAAACACGCATTTTGCTAAAAAAAACGATTTGACACTTTCCTTTAGAAAATACTTTTTAACTTTTTTATCGTCTCTATAAACTATGTCATCAAATATATTTTATTATTTTCGTGCGATATTTGATTTTATAGTACCAATTTTTCACTAAATAAAACAGAAAAAAATGTTAAAAAAGATCTTCTTTATTACTACGTTTTTGATGGCTTTGGCACAAAGCCTGTTTGCCACAGATGATACTCCTTTGTGGCTGCGTTATCCTGCAATATCTCCTGATGGTTCAACCATCGCTTTTGAGTATGGAGGTAATATTTTTACTGTTCCTGCAAAAGGAGGAGTTGCTACAGCAATTACTACCAATAAGGCTTACGATTATGCCCCAATATGGTCACCTGATAGCAAAAAAATAACTTTTGCATCTAACAGATATGGAAACTTCGATATTTATATGGTTGATGCTAAAGGCGGAGCTCCTGTACGTTTAACTTTTTATTCGGGTAATGAAACACCAAGTTCGTTTACTCCTGATGGAAAAAATATTTTATTTTCAGCTTTGATTGCTGATGATGCAGAAAACATGATGTTCCCTTCCGGAGGTTTACCAGAATTGTATAGTGTACCGATAGATGGCGGCGAAATATCACAGGTGCTTACTACTCCCGCATTAGATGCCAGATACAATAAAGTAGGAAATCTTTTGGTATACCGCGATGCCAAAGGTTACGAAAACCATTGGCGTAAACACCACACATCAGCAGTTACCCGCGATATATGGCTATATGATGTAAAGACAAAGAAACACAGTAAGTTTTCACCCTTTAAAGGTGAAGATTTATATCCTGTTTTTAGTGCTGACAATAATACGATTTATTACCTATCAGAAAAATCAGGAAGTTTTAATGTTTGGAAAGCTCCTGTAAACAATAATACAGCATTAGAGCAGGTAAGTTTTTTCGATAAAAACCCGGTACGATTTTTAACTATTAGCGATAAAGACAAATTATGTTACGGTTACAACGGAGAAATTTACACACAGGCAAAAGGTGAAAAAGCAGTTAAATTAGAAGTTGTTTTAACTACCGATAACGACGGTAATGCGGTTACTTATGAACGCTTAAGCAGAGGTGCCAGTGAAATAAGTGTATCGCCGAATGGTAAAGAGGTGGCATTTATTGTTAGAGGAGATGTGTTTGTAACATCTGTTGAATACAGTACAACAAAACAAATAACCAAAACCCCGGAAAAGGAACGTTCGGTAAGCTTTAGTCCTGATGGAAAGGCTCTGCTTTATGCTGGTGAACGTAATGGAAGCTGGAACATTTACGAAACCAAACTAGTTCGTGAAGGAGAAACTCAATTTTGCAATGCAACCACTTTAAAAGAAGAACCAATTGTAACGACTGATGCAGAAACTTTTCAGCCTGCATATTCTCCTGATGGTAAGGAGGTTGCTTTTTTAGAGGAGCGTGTAATATTAAAAGTTATTAACTTAAAATCAAAGAAAGTACGTACGATTTTGGGCAAACAATACAACTATTCTTACACCGACGGCGATCAGCATTATGCATGGTCTCCCGATAGCAAATGGTTTTTGGTTGATTTCTATCCTCATACGCTATTTATGCCAGATGTAGCATTAATTAGTGCATCAGGCGATGGAAAAGTAATTAATCTTACTGAGAGTGGATACAGCGACTCTAACGCCAAATGGGCAATGAAAGGAAATGCAATGATTTGGGCTTCTGATATGCGCGGATACCGTAGTCATGGTAGCTGGGGTGCTGAAAGTGACGTGTATATTCAATTCTTTAATCAAAAAGCTTTTGACGAATTTAAAATGACAAAAGAAGAAAGAGAGTTGAAAAAAGAGGCTGAAAAGAAAGAGAAAGAGAAGAAAGAAAAAGCCGAAAAAGAAAAGGATAAAAAGAAAAAGAAGAAAGGTAAAAAGGATAAGAAGAAAAAAGATAAAAAGAAAGACAAGAAGAAAGATATCAATATCGAATTTTCGAAACTACAAGATCGTCAAATTTGTTTAACTATTAATTCTTCTCACCTTGCTGATGCAATCTTAACTCCTGACGGAAAAAAATTATATTATTTAAGCCGTTTTGAAGGTGGTTATGATTTATGGATGAACAATTTAGAAAAGCACCAGACCACTAAAGTATTAAAGCTTTCGGGCGGCGGCGGAGCTATGCAATTCGATAAAGATGCTAAAAATTTATTCTTAATGTCGGGACGCAGCATTATTAAAGTGAATATTTCTAACAACAAACGTAAAAATATCAGCTTTAATGCCGAAATGTATATTGATAAAGCAAAAGAGCGCAAATATATGTTTAACCACGTTTGGCATACCATTAAAAAGAAATTTTACGATCCTGAAATGCACAATGTTGACTGGGATTATTACAAAAAGAACTACGAGCGGTTCCTGCCCTATATCAACAACAACTTCGATTTTGCCGAGATGCTCAGTGAGATGCTGGGTGAGTTAAATGCCTCACATACCGGTTCGGGATACCGTTCTTACAGCAGCAACGGCGATAAAACAGCAAAATTAGGTGTTTTATACGATTGGAATTACAAAGGCGATGGTTTAAGAGTTGTAGAGATGCTGGAGAAGGGACCGATGGATAATTCTAAAACAAAAATTAAACCAGGGGTTATTATCGAAAAGATAGACGGTGTAAAATTAACCAGAGACAAAAGCCATTATCCTTTATTGAATCATAAAGCCGGTAAAAAGGTGTTGTTAGGTCTTTACGATCCTAAAACAAAAAAACATTGGGAAGAGATAGTAAAACCAACCTCAAGTGTAAGAAGTCTGCTTTACAACCGATGGGTAAAACAGCAGCAAGAAGATGTAAAACGTCTTTCGGACGGAAGAATTGGTTATGTGCATGTTCAAGGCATGAATTCAAGAAGTTTCAGAAAGATTTTCTCTGAAATGTTAGGAAAATATACCAAGTGCGATGCAATTATTGTGGATACCCGTTTTAACGGTGGCGGTTGGCTGCACGATGATTTAATTACGCTTCTTTCGGGTAAAAAATATACTACTTTCTCTCCCCGTGGACAGAATTTTGGTTCTGAGCCAATGAGCAAATGGAAAAAACCTTCCATTGTGTTAACCTGCGAAGGAAACTATTCTGATGCCAGCGGATTCCCTTATGCTTATCAGACTTTAAAAGTTGGTAAATTGGTGGGAATGCCTGTTCCGGGAACAATGACTGCCGTTTGGTGGGAAACTTTACTCGACCCAACTCTATATTTTGGTATGCCACAAGTCGGAATGAAAGATTTGAATGGGAATTATGTAGAAAACCAACAAATTTATCCCGATATTCAAGTTGCCAACGAATATGAAGAAATTATTAAAGGGCACGACCAACAAACCGAAGCAGCAGTAAAAGAGTTGCTGAAAGAGATTGACAAGAAGAAATAAGATTGTTATGGTTATAAAAAAACGGGAGTAATTTACTCCCGTTTTTTTTATGGCAATGAATAATGTGTTTGGAAGAGTTTAATTTACTTCTTTCTAAAATCCAAGTTCAATTCTTCCATCTGTTCTTCGGCAATCGGCGACGGCGAATCAATCATCACATCGCGACCGGAATTATTTTTGGGGAATGCAATCACATCACGGATAGAATCGATTCCTGCAAACATAGAAACCAAACGGTCGAAACCAAAAGCAATACCGCCGTGTGGAGGGGCTCCGTATTGGAAGGCATCCATTAGGAAACCAAACTGGGCTTGTGCCTCTTCCTTAGTAAAACCAAGATGTTTAAACATTTCAGCCTGTAGCTGTGTATCGTGAATACGAATAGAACCACCTCCTATTTCCACTCCATTAATTACCAAATCGTAAGCATTGGCGCGAACCGCTCCAGGATTGCTCTCCAATAAATGTAAATCTTCTTTTTTAGGAGATGTAAACGGGTGGTGCATTGCGTGGTAACGTTGCGATTCTTCATCCCATTCCAATAATGGAAAATCGACAACCCACAATGGCTTAAATACATTTTTATCACGTAAGCCAAGCTGTGTACCCATTTCTAAACGCAATTCACACAATTGACCCAATGTGGCATCTTTATTACCAACCAAAATCAAAATTAAATCACCCGGCTTTGCATTGCAGGCATCTGCCCATTTCTGCAGATGTTCGGCATCGTAAAATTTATCTACCGACGATTTAAAAGAGCCATCTTCGTTGTATTTCACATATACCAAACCTTTGGCTCCCACTTGCGGACGCTTTACAAAATCGGTTAATTTATCTAACTGCTTGCGGGTATATTTGGCACATCCTTCGGCACAAATAGCTCCAATATATTCGGCATCGTCAAATACTTTAAAACCATTTCCTTTGGCTGTTTCGCTTAAATCAACAAACTTCATATCGAAACGGATATCCGGCTTATCGCTCCCATACCATTCCATTGCAGTAGCGTAATCTAACCGCGGAAATTTGTAATCAATATCTACATTCCGCAAGGATTTAAACAGATGCTTGGTCATTCCCTCAAAGGTACTTAACACATCTTCCTGCTCCACAAAAGCCATTTCGCAATCGATTTGTGTAAACTCAGGCTGACGGTCGGCACGTAAATCCTCATCGCGGAAACATTTTACAATTTGATAATAGCGGTCGAATCCCGATACCATTAACAGTTGCTTAAATACTTGTGGCGACTGAGGTAATGCATAAAACTCACCCAAATTCATTCGCGAAGGAACAATAAAATCACGGGCTCCTTCTGGTGTCGATTTAATTAAAACAGGTGTTTCTGTTTCGATAAAATTCAGTTGATCTAAATAGTTACGCACCTCAATTCCCATTTTATGACGCATCACTAAATTTTCACGTACACACGAACGACGTAAATCCAGATAGCGATATTTCATACGCAATTCATCACCTCCATCGGTATCGTCTTCAATGGTAAACGGCGGTAATTTCGATTGGCTAAGTACCTCTAATTTCTCCGCAATAATTTCCACCTCTCCGGTAGGAATTTTACTATTTTTGCTCTCTCTTTCGGCAACAGTTCCGGTGATGGCAACCACAAATTCACGTCCTAATTTACGAGCCTTCTCGCACAATTCAGCATTGGTTTCCATATTAAAAACAAACTGTGTAATACCGTATCTGTCACGTAAATCAACAAAAGTCATTCCCCCTAAATCACGGGCTTTCTGCACCCATCCGCTAAGGGTTACCGTGCTGTTTACATCGCTTATTCGCAATTCTCCGCAGGTGTGTGTTCTATACATATATTTTATTTTTAGATATTTTCATTCTCAAAACCAGCACTATACAAACCAGAAGGTAAATACAGATTGCTGATTAACACATTCTTTTTTAACTTTGCGAAAATACTAACATTTTTACGAAGATGCAAAGCGACAACACCATATCTGTTTTTTCTGATGAATATTTTATGCAACAAGCTTTAAAGGAAGCTGAAAAAGCCTTCGAATTGGACGAAATTCCCGTGGGTGCTGTGGTGGTGAGCCATAACAGAATAATTGCGAGAGCCCATAATCTTACCGAACAGCTTAACGATGTTACAGCCCACGCCGAAATGCAGGCCATAACCGCAGCGGCTAATTTCCTCGGCGGAAAATATCTGAAAGACTGCACCCTGTATGTTACTTTAGAGCCTTGTAATATGTGTGCCGGAGCACTAGCGTGGTCGCAAATTACAAAAATAGTTTATGGAGCTTCCGATGAGAAACGAGGATTTACCCGATTTAATCCGTCACCGTTACATCCCCGTACCGAAGTAGTTACGGGAGTTTTAGCAGATAAGTGCGGACAAATTGTTCGTGATTTTTTTGCAAGCAAACGATAAAAATAACAATAATACCTTCCTTTTTTCTGCAAAATTTCCACAATAAATAAAAAAACAGCTACCTATAAAACATTCTCATATAAATTGCTTACTTTTGTTCTTAGATAAACAAACATAAAGATACAATGGTTACAGATTTTGAAGACATAAGACCGTACAACGATTCAGAAGTACCTCAGGTAATCGCCCGTTTAGTAAAGGAAGATGGGTTTATTCGTTTTGCACAGCAGCTTCTTCCCTCCTTAACCAAAGAGCAGTTACAAGAACGGTTATTGTCATTGAAAACAATAGATGACTTTCAAGGCAAATTTATTGCCCATTTGGGAAATCACATTATCAACAGTACTACCGATGGTTTGACTATAGACGGTTTAGATAAGTTAGATCCAAAACAAAGCTATCTTTTTATTTCCGACCACAGAGATATTATTCTTGATTCGGCACTATTAAATATGCTCCTTGTAAAAAATAATTTCTCTACCACCGAAATAGCAATAGGCAGTAACCTGCTGATACAGCCTTGGATTGAAGACTTGGTAAAACTAAACAAAAGTTTTGTGGTAAAACGAAATGTTTCCGTGCGGGAAATGCTAATGAGTTCGAAAAAATTATCGGCCTATATTAACTACGCACTAAATACAAAAAAATCTTCAATCTGGATTGCCCAACGAGAAGGAAGAACCAAAGACGGGAATGACAAAACACAGCACAGCCTGCTGAAAATGCTGCAGATGAACGGTAGAAACGATTTTAGTAATTATCTTAAAAATCTACGTATTGTACCCGTCGCTATATCTTACGAATATGAACCCTGCGATGCTCTAAAATCAGCAGAAATATGTAAAAGAAATACCGACGAAGGATTCCAAAAAACAGCAAAAGACGATTTGCGCAGCATGATAAAAGGAATGGTAAATCCTAAAGGGCGGATACACTTTTCAATAGGCAAACCAATTAGTGAAATGCTAGATGTTATTGAAGAAATGGATGATAGTCGCGATAAAATAAAGGCACTTGCAGAATTAATAGATTATCGTATTCATAAGCATTTTAAACTTTGGCCTGATAACTATATCGCTTACGATATGATACACAACACCAACAGGTTTGAGAAAGAGTATACCGACGAAGAGAAGAAAGTTTTTCTAAAACATATGAGAGTAAAACTTTCTAACGTGGCAACCCACGATAACATGGAGCAATTGGAGACTATCTTTTTAGAAATATATGCTAATCCTGTAAAAAACAGGTTAGATTTAGTCAAACCCGATTTTATAAAGTAATTTCAATACAAATAAAAAATGAAAATAATTCGATTCATTCTAATATTATCAGCTTTTCTGATAATGATTTCAGCAATTCTTAATTTGTTAAATGGAACTGAAGCAGCTCAACCCGACCGGACCCCAATCTATATCGATTTGGTGGTAATGTTTCTGTTGATGACTTGTGTGGTACTTCTTAACGGTGTGGAGAAAAAATTAAAAAAATTAAAAGACAATTCTTCTATTCCTCCTAAAAAAGATAAGTTTTTCTCCGAAGAAGAGTAAAAATATAAAAATTAAACATAAAATATGATAAAATTTAAAAGACATATAAAAGTTGACGAACAAGTATTCGAAACTTGGTTTGGAATGGATATCAAAAAGAAAGGTAACCGTCCCAATATAAGCATCTTCTACTATACAGATGATCCCAATAGCGAAACAAGTGTATTTGAAATAATAAAGGGAAATTTTACAAGTAAAGATGAAGCTGTTCGATATGCTACTCGCTTTATGCGCAATATGTATAAGGATATGATAAAACGAGAACAAGAAGCAGCACTCCAGAAGTAAGAATCTAACCAATACAATAATACCCCGAAAATTTAAAATTTTCGGGGTATTATTGTACTTTACCTGCTAAAATAGGAAAATTACATTTATAGCAACAAATAAGGATTATATGTATTAACCTTACCGCTTTTTATGACGCAAATAAATACGCATGCCCGGCTTTACTTTATAATTCTTGCCTACCCTGTTCATTTTACACAAACGTCTCAACTTAATACAATACAATTGCGAAATGCTGTATAATGTTTCACCCTCTTTCACGGTATGATAATTATTTCCACGAGCAGCCTTACGCTTTTTGGACTGCAAATATATACGCTGATTTACTTTTAAAATTTCCCTTTTCGACAGCTCATTATATTTTCTCAACTTTCGGATACTAACACCCAAATTTGTCGAGATTCCATAAAAAGTATCACCACTACGGGTTAAAATGTAATATACGCCATTGGTCTCTTCCAAACGCTCACCATAAGGATCTGATGATGCTTCAATGGGCTTATTATTATTAATCACCAGATTACGTTCTCCGCTCTTTTTGTCTAATTGGTATAATTTTTCTTCTTCTATAATACGAATCAAATGGTGAGCATATTTGGGATTGGTGGCATATCCTGCTTTTTTCAATCCTTTAGCCCAACGTTTATAATCAGTAGAGCTGTATTTAAATAAAAAAGCATATCGCGAACGCGTACTTAAAAAATTAGAATGATCTTTAAATGAATCGTAGGCACTTCGGTATTTACGAAAACATTCATTACGTCTGTCATCGTTCTCTTTTATACTGGGTCCATTCCAATCGTGGCACTTAATACCAAAATGGTTATTTGCCTTTCGGGCTAACCGCGAATTGCCATTACTCGATTCCAGCAAACCCTGTGCAATGGTTATACTTGCTGGTATTCCTGTACGTTCCATTTCTTGTATTGCCCAATCTTTATATTTTTCAATATAACTTTTCCTGGTCATTTTTTGTGCATTTGTAATGGTCGTTACTGCAATAAAAACCAGCAGTAAGCAGGCATATTTTTTCATCTGTTTATATTTTGCTGCCTTTGGCTTTTAGCCTTTGGCTTGGTTTAACCACAAAGAACGCAAAGTTTTTTTTGCAAAGTTCAAAAAAAGTATCATTCAACTTCCATCTCCGGTCTTCATACTGAAAAACACAAAACTTATTTTATATTTACAATATCTCAAACTTTTAAAACCTTCTTATAAATTCAAACTTACACAGCAGATTATTAAACATTACATTACTGATGTATTGTCAATAACTAAAAATTCACTATCTTGCCGGCGTTCTAAACAGCCGTAAAAGTATAACAATTCTACAACTTTAAAAAATGCTGCAATAGTATTGTTATAACGAAAAAAAATCAATAATAGTTTTATCACAATACAGAAATTCAGATGAAAGAATATAAAATTATTACCACATTATACGAATACGACTCGGTAAGTGAGCTGTCAGAGCAGGAACAAGAACTGGTTAAACGTGCAAAAAAAGCAGTATCACGCTCTTATGCTCCCTATTCAAAATTTAACGTTGGTGCTGCCTTATTATTAGATAACGGCGAAATTATAGAGGGAAACAATCAGGAAAATTCGGCTTATCCATCGGGATTATGCGCCGAAAGGGTCGCTATTTTTTATGCTAATTCTATGTATCCCGATAACAGAGTGGCAACAATAGCGATTACCTCATTCTCTAACGGAAGATTTTCATCATTCCCAATTCCTCCATGCGGCGCTTGCCGGCAAGTACTGCTGGAAACCGAAGAGCGGTACAAACAGCCGTTAAAGGTTTTATTGTGCGGCGAAGAAAAGATTGTACAAATCAATTCCGTAAAAGATTTACTACCTATTCATTTTGAGAAAGCAATGTTGGAGTAAAAAGAATATCCAGGTAAGAGTAATATTTTAGCAAAAAACAGACAGAATAAATGTTTGTTTTTTGCTATTTTTATACCTTTATATTATCGAAGAAAATATCAATCAATTGTATAAAACAGATGAAGAAAATTACTATTTACCTACAATTATTTTTGGCCGTGTTATTTTTTGCGGCATGCAAACAGCCTGTATCTAAAGATTTAACAAAAGAGAACTTAATTCCCAAACCTGTAAAAATAGAAGCAACAGGAAGTTCTTTCGAATGGACAAAAAACACGGTTATTTATACTAATGGTACATCAGCCCAAAAAGTTGGAACTTATTTATCGGACTTTATTGCTCCCGCAACAGGTTTTCATTCCAAAGTGAAACAAGTAAAAGATATTACCAAAGCAAAAGGAGTTATTTTAACCATTGATAATAATTTAAAAAACTTGGGAAACGAAGGCTATCAGTTAAAAATAACCGAAAAAAAGGTGCTGTTAACCGCACCAAAACCTGCCGGACTATTTTACGGCGTACAGACCATTCGTCAGATTTTTCCTGATGAAATTGAAGCAGATACAGTACAGGAAGACATCCTCTGGTTATTAGCTACAGGAACAATCACAGATTATCCTAATTATGCTTATCGTGGTGCAATGCTCGATGTTGCTCGCCATTTCTTTTCAGTTACAGATATTAAGCAATATATAGATTATTTGGCTGCTTATAAGATGAATCGTTTTCATATTCACCTAACCGATGACCAGGGTTGGCGAATTGAGATAAAAAAGTATCCTAAATTAACCCAAATAGGTGCTTCTACGCAAGTGGGAGGAGGAAAAGGCGGTTTTTATACCCAAAAAGAATATACCGATATTATCCATTATGCGGCCGAACGGTTTATTACCATTGTTCCCGAAATTGATATGCCGGGACATACCAATGCAGCACTTTCTGCTTATGCCGAATTAAATATTAATGGCAAAACAACAAAACCTTATACAGGAACCGATGTTGGTTTTAGTACTCTCGATAAAATCACTAAAAAATACACTTCCTCTTTTGTACGGAATGTTATTGAAGAATTGGCAGCTATCACTCCGGGTGAATATATTCATATCGGTGGAGATGAATCGCGTGTTACCAAAGAAAAAGATTATATTGATTTTGTGAATGGTGTACAAAAAATTGTTGCTCAAACCGGAAAAAAGGTTATGGGTTGGGCCGATATTGCCCAAGCTAAATTAGATAAAGGTACATTGTCTCAATTTTGGCAAACTAAACCGACTAATGCTTTAAAAGCCATTGCTCAGGGAAATAAAATTATTATGTCGCCCGCATCTTATACATATATGGATTTAAAATACAACAAAGACTGTAAATTGGGATTAGTTTGGGCAGGCTATGTTGATGTAAAAAAAGGTTATGACTGGAATCCGGACAGCTTAGTTCCGCAAATCTCCCGCAAAAATATTGTGGGAATAGAAGCTCCGCTTTGGACAGAAACCATAGAGAATTTACAGGATATTCAATTTATGATATTTCCCCGCTTATTAGGGTATGCTGAAATTGGGTGGTCGCCTGCAACGCATCGCAATTGGAACGAATACCGCATACGTTTAGCAAACCAGCAAAAGCGTTTTAATCTGCAGGATATTAATTTCTATCGTTCGCCATTAGTTCCCTGGAAAGCTGAAAAATAATTATTGAATAAGAATCCTAATTTTATAAGCAAAACGTTGTAAAGTTTTATTTAGGATTATATTTTTGCCACCGAAATTTAAAATTTTATTTACATATCAAATACATAATGAAAAAATCAGATATAATTCCTTTTATTGCAGCTCTTTTTACCGGTAATTTTTTATTTAATCTTGCCGACAAATTTATTTTAAAAGATTCTGATAATTTAGGTTATACAATACTGACCATCTTTATTGTATTACTGCTGACAGCTATTATTTTTGAAGCCGGAAAATATTATCAGAATAAACGCAGCATAAAGGAATAGATAGTATTACCCCCTGATATTTGAACTTAAATATCGGAGTGTGTGTTTGTTCTTAAAACATTATAAAGCCATGAAACAAAGCACAAAATACAGAATACTATGTCATTTAGCATTTGCCGGTATCTTTGTATCAGTTTGATTTATCCTGCATTTTACCACTAATTTAGAAATACCTATAAAGGAGCCATTTGCGCTGTGGCTGCAGTACTTTTAGCTCCCAAGGTTAAGATTTACCAAACAACGTCGGGAAAGAAATTGCAAATTAAATGGTTTAAAATACTCAAAGAAATTTCAGATTGTCGTTAATACGAAAGCGACTTTTTAATGTATCATCAGGCTTATTGAACGAAACAATGATACAAAAACCCTAATTGGTTTCATGCCATAAAGGTATTTTTTTTATGAATAGTCTAGGCTAAAATTCTCTTCTGGTTGCTAATAAGTAAAACGTAATTTTATCATCGTTTGAATAGTTAATGTTTGCTGATAAATTATGAGCTTTGAATTATATATCGGGTTTAAGCGTTTATTTTTTGGGGGAGTTACTAATCAACTGAAAACTACACATTAAAACTTTACCATTTCATTTTATCTGAAACTACCGTTACCGGAATAGTTGTATTTTCAATTACCTGTTCAGTAAAACTACTTTTTAGGAAAGAAAACAGGCTCTTATTAGAATGCATTCCAATTATCAACATATTGGCATTCCATTTTTTTACAGTTCTAAGAATCTCTTTAAGAGGATCACCATTCACAATAAATTGCTCGATATTGATGTCATGAGTTTTAATAATCTCAAAAACATGCATTATAGCCTCGTTACGCAGCTTTTCTTTAGCATCCTCGGGAAGAATACCAGCATCAATACTACCCATCTCTTTATTTTTATCCACAACATATAAAAGACCAACTTTGGCTTGCAAACGTTTACTTAAATATAAACCATACTCCACCGTATTTTTAGAATGATTGCTACTATCTAAAGCTATTAATATTTTAAAATCAGTTTCCACTTATTTAATTTTAGTAGTTTATACAATTTAGACTCCTATTTTCACACCAATTACCACACAAGCAAGTCCTAACAAACAACTTAGCAGAAAATAGCTACCAAACAGTAGATAGTCTCCTTTTTGCAGATAAATAATGTTCTCATAAGCAAAAGATGAAAAGGTGGTGAAACTACCACAGAATCCAACAATTCCAATGTAGCGAATTTCTTGTGAAAAATTTTGGCTGTATTGCAAAAAAGCATAAAAAAGCCCAATCAACAAACATCCAACGATATTAGCAATGAAAGTTCCTACCGGGAAAGAGAAATTAAAATCTCGAAGCCAATACGATACTGAGAAACGAGAAATACTTCCCAATACACCGCCCAGTGCAATATAAATTAAAAATTTCAGCATTTTTTATCAGTTAATAGTATGAAAAAATAAATATATATTCCCTTATGAATAGTATAATTTTATTGTATCGTCATTCGTGCAAAAGGAGCTGTTTCTTGTCCTGTAAATTCTTTTTTTAGATATTTAAAATACCCAGTAATGGCAACCATAGCGGCATTATCGAGGGAGTATCCCAACTGAGGAACAAAAACTTCCCACCGGTATTTTTCAGCAGCTTCGTGTAACGCCTTTTGTAACCCCGAATTTGCAGAAACACCTCCGGCTATGGCTATCTGTTTAATACCATATTCTTTGGCTGCACGTTTCACCTTGTTCATTAGTATATCTACAATGGTATGTTGTAAAGACGCACTTAAATCGTATAAATTTTCTTGAATAAAGTTAGGATTTTCTTTTACCGCATCGCGGATAAAATATAAAAAAGAGGTTTTTAAACCACTGAAACTATAATTCAAACCTTCAATTCGAGGACGACTAAACTCAAAAGCCAAAGGATTTCCTTGTTGGGCATATTTGTCTATTAAAGGGCCTCCTGGATATGGCAATCCCATTACTTTGGCACACTTATCGAATGCTTCGCCGGCTGCATCGTCAATTGTTTCACCGATAACTTCCATTTCCAAATGATTTTTAACCACAATAATTTGTGAGTTCCCCCCCGAAACAAGAAGTGCCAAAAAAGGAAATTCGGGATGTTTATATTTGTTTTTTAAATCATCTATAAAATGAGCTAAAATATGTGCTTGTAAATGATTTACTTCAATAAGCGGAATATTCTTTGCCATTGCAAAACCTTTGGCAAACGAAGTACCCACCATCAACGATCCCAACAAACCGGGACCTCTTGTAAAAGCTACAGCATCAATTTCATCAGCCGATATATTTGCCTCTTTCAATGCCTGGTGTACTACCGGAATAATATTTTGCTGATGCGCTCGTGATGCCAATTCGGGCACTACCCCTCCATAAGCCTCATGAACCTTTTGGGTTGCAATAATGTTAGAATAAATGACGCCATCTTTTAAAATAGCTGCCGATGTATCGTCGCATGACGATTCTATACCTAAAATTGTTATACTCATATGTATTTGGGATAAAAATTCAATGTAAAATCAACACTTTGCCCTAAAGATAGTTTTTAATCTTTAAATATTAACGCTTAATTTAGTGAAGTGTTGAATTTTATGATACATTTTAATTAATTTTGTACCAATAGAAATCAAAACGGCAAAATTATTAAAAAATTTCTCAAAATATTACTTTGGATACTTGGGCTTACTATTTTAATTCCGGTACTGTTGTATTTATTGTTTTTAAGTAAAACAATACAAACCTATGTAAGCAAAGAAGTTGCCACTTATTTATCGGAGAAAACACATACCCCAATAACCATACAAGGTGTTGATATATCGCTATTTAAAAGTATTATTATAAAAGGACTTTATGCTGAGGATTATCAAAAAGATACACTTTTCTACATCAAAAAACTTGATATTAGGTTAGATTCATTTAATTTAAAAAAACGTAATATTTATGTGAATACACTAACTCTGAACAAAACTTACTTTAAATTATACGAGGGGAAAGGTAATAAGCAGAATATAGGAGTGTTTATCGATGCTTTAACACAAGAAAAAGAAGAGCAAAATGCAGATACAGTTCAAATCCCCTGGAGTATTGATGTGAAAAACATAGATATTAAAGACTCTTTTTTTGGCTATAAAACCGTTGATTATATTCCTCGGCAGTTTGGTATGAATTACGATGATATTTATGTATCGAAATTAAATGTACAAGCTCGAAATATTCAACTGATCGGCGATTCTATTTGGTTCGATGTGAAACATTTCAGTTGTTTAGAAAAATCGGGATTTGAGATAAAAAAATTACAATCCAAAATGTGGATTACGAATAAACAATGGGGAATGAAAGATGTGGAAATCAACACATCACACAGCAGACTAAAAGCGAAACACCTCTATTTAAATTATATACCCGGTCAAAAATGCTGGGCTAATTTCGTAAAAAAAATGCAACTCGATTTTTTGATTAATTCATCGAAAGTAAGTTTTTTAGATATTGCTTATTTTAATGAAAACTTACTGGGCTTTAGAGAAAAAGTATCATTGCAGGGGCATTTTCACGGTACTATTTACGACTTACGGGCAAAAAATTTAAACTTGGTGTATGGCGATAATACCACCATAAGAGGAAGATTTTACATGAATGGTCTGCCGGACTTAACCACAACCTATCTTGCAGCTAATTTTAAACAATTGACAACCAGTGTTGCCGATGTGCAAAAAGTATATATTCCCGGTTATGAAAACGGACATTTTAAATTGCCTAAATTTTTAAACAATTTGGGAGTAATTAGTTATCGGGGAAAATTCAATGGCTTTTTTAATGATTTTGTCTGCTTTGGAGAATTTAAAACCGATTTAGGCAGTTTCAAAACCGACATCTTGTTTAATCCCGAAAAGGGAACCGATAAAATAAATTTCAATGGAGACTTGGCTGCCGAAAACTTTGATTTAGGGGGATTGCTACAACAAAAAAAAGTAGGCAGCATCACCATGAATGTTACAACTAAAGGGTACACAACTACTAAAAATACTGCAGGAATAGTAAAAGGAAATATTAGTGAATTCAAGTTTTACGATTACAATTACGAAAATGTGGCATTAAATGGATTTTTTGGCAATTCTGTTTTCGATGGGAAATTATCAATAAAAGACCCAAATATCAATTTTAATTTTGCAGGAAAGGTTGATTTTTCGAAAAAGGTGCCAACGATGAATTTTAGCTCTAATTTGTTAATGGCAAAGTTGTACCCCCTGCATCTGAATAGTGATGATAAGAAATCAAACCTTACCTTCTCTATAAAGGCCAATCTAAAAGGCAGTGATTTCAATAATATTAATGGTTCTTTAGATGTGAATAAGGCTCTGTATAAGAACAGTTTTGGAAAACTACCTTTAAAACAGCTGTCTTTAATAGCAAACACATCCCCTGAACATAAAAAAATAAACGTCGATTCAGATTATGCAACCCTGGAAATTGAAGGTAATTACAGTGTAGAAAAATTACAGCAAACCTTGCTACATTTAATGTACAACTATTTACCTGCCTACGCTGAAGATACTATTTATATGGAGAAAGATACCATCAATAAATTCGACTTTTTGGTGCATCTAAAAAACACTTCTGCCGTAAGCAAAGTGTTATATCCCGAAATAAAGTTGGCAGAAAACACCGAACTGCAGGGAAATATCGATGCAGAACAACAAAGCTATAACATTCGACTCAACACTTCAAGGTTACAATATAAAAATAATACTTTTAAAGGTTTAAAGATACATGTAGATACAGACAAAGAACAATTTACCTTTAAAAGCAATATGGATAAATTTAGCATAGTTGACAATTATGGTTTGTACAATCTCTCTCCTAGGATAAATATAAAAAACAACAGGATTCAATTCAACCTGCATTGGAACAATTGGGGCAATACTACCTACAGCGGGGCTGTTGGCGCATCGGGAAAAGTTTCTAAATCGGCAAAACCGAAACACAACAAATGGGATATTGACATAGAGCCGGGTACTATTGTTATGGCGGATAGCGTATGGACAATTCCTGCTTCAAAAATTAATATTGACAGTAGCAGCTGGTATATCAAAAACTTTAGATTGCAGCGTAAAAACAATTTTTTATCAATTGATGGAAAATTATCCGAGAATAAAAATGATACAGTTAAAGTAGAAATTAAAAATATCGCACTGAAAAGTTTAAACGCCATATTAACCAATAAAAATATGGGGATTGACGGTTTAGTGAACGGCAATATCAGATTACTTGATTTTTACGGCACTCCATTGGTCAATTCTGATATTCGTTTAAGCAATTTAATCGTCAACAGCGATACTATTGGCAATGTAACGTTGCATAGTGCCTGGGAACAAGCTAACAAAAAAGTCAGGCTGAAAGGGGAAATTGCCGATTCCCGCAAAAAGAAATTAAATGTAGATGGCTTTTTTTATCCCCATAACAATACATTAGACGTTGATTTGTTGCTTAACCATATGAGAATTAAATTCATGGAGCCTTATATTGAAGAATACGTTACTAATTTATCCGGATCGTTATCGGGCAAATTGAACTTAAAAGGCAAACTGCAGCAATTAAAACCCAATGGGTGTTTAAAGTTGAATGATGTTAATCTTAAAATTAAGGCTACACAGACTAAATATCGTTGTAACGATTCTGTAACTGCTTCCTCTGGAAAAATACATTTTAACCGTTTTAAGGTATATGATAGCCGCAATAATGCAGCACTAGTCAACGGAGATATTTACTATAAAAGTTTTTCGGATATTGGGTTTAACTTAACCGCGAAATTTAATGATTTTAAAGTGTTGAATTCAAAAATAACCGATAACGAGATTTTTTATGGTAAAGCTTTTGTTTCGGGAGTTGGTAAACTTCGGGGAGATATAAATAACTTAAAAGCAGATATTAATGTTAAAACCGAAGGCAATACCACTGTTTATATTCCTATGGACTCGCGAAGTGACTTGCAGGAGATTAATTTTATTACATTTGTGAATACCACTGCCAATAAAACCAGCAATCCGGCAGCTAATGATTATAATGTTGATTTGTTTGGGGTAGATGTAAATTGCGATTTAGAAATTACTCCTGATGCCGGTGTTCAGATTATATTCGACTCGAAAATAGGTGATATTCTTAAAGCCAATGGAGCGGGGAATCTTAAATTGCAAATTGATAAGAAAGGTGATTTTCAAATGTATGGTAATTATACCGTTAAAAAAGGAAGTTATTTATTTACCCTACAGAATGTTATCAATAAGAAATTCGATTTGGATCAGGGAGGAGTTATTAAGTGGAATGGGAACCCTTACGAGGCACTAATAGATGTTAATGCTTCATATAATGTAAAAACAACGCTTTATGACTTATTGCTGAACACTCCTTATGTGGACAAAACCAGGAAGATACCCGTTCAATGCAAGATGAATTTAAGCCAAAGATTAGAAAGCCCTACTATAAAATTTAATATTGATTTTCCTACTCTCGATCAGCAAACTCAGAGTGTATTGAGTGGATTATTTAGTTCTGAAGACGAAATTAATAAGCAAATTTTGTCACTTTTGGTACTAAATCGCTTTTATACTCCCGAGTATATGCGAGCCACCGATCCTAATTTTGAAAATAAAAATTCAAGCTATGCGGTAGGAGCAACAGCAGGTGAATTATTCTCTAACCAATTGTCGAATTGGTTAAGTCAAATCAGCAACGATTTTGATATTGGTTTTACATGGCGTCCCGGTGATAATATAACCAAAGATGAGGTGGAACTGGCTTTATCTACTCAAATTTTTAACGACAGGGTAACTATTAATGGAAATGTGGGAACACGCAACGATCAAACCGCAAAAAGCAATTTTGTAGGTGACGTAGATGTTAATGTAAAACTTGATAAATCGGGTAAATTACAGTTTAAAGCTTTTAGCCGCTCCAACGAATATCTAATCTACGAAGACAACAAGAACACACAGGGTATTGGTGTTTTTTATAGAGAAGATTTTAATACCTGGGGAGAATTATTCAGAAAATATCTGCGTTTTTTTAAAAGGAAGCGCAAGAAAGCAGAACAAAAAAAATAAACAATATCAAACTGCCTTAATAAATTTCCAGAGAATGCCTGATTTTTTATTTATTGCTTATAGTCAGCGTATCGTAAGCAAAGAAAACATTATCGGGTAGTTCTTTCTGCACTGTTTTATAAAGCCCCATTTGATGACCAACATGTGTTAAATAGGCACGTTCAGGTTTTATTTCTGCTATTAATTCCAGTGCCTGATCCAATGTAAAATGCGATAGATGCTCTTCTTTTCTAAGGGCATTAACCACCAATATTTTAGTGCCTTTTATCTTCTCTTTTTCACAAGGAGCAATATAATTGGCATCGGTTATATAGGTTACATCCTCAATTCTATAACCGTAAACCGGTAATTTGTGGTGCATTACTCTAATGGGAATTATTTTGGTAGCACCTGCGTAAAAAGGGCTGCCGGTAACAGGGTTTAAATGCATTTGTGGAATCCCCGGATATTTTTTGGCTGCAAAAACATAGGAAAATTCCTGTTTTAAAGAATCTTGAACTCTGGTTTCGGCATAAATATCTACTGCCTTTTTATTAATCCAATTAAAAGCCCTGATATCGTCTAAACCTGCGGTATGATCTTTATGTTCATGGGTAAAAAGTATCGCCGAAAGGTTATCAACTTTGGCTCGCAACATTTGATAACGAAAATCGGGACCACTGTCAATTACAATATTTTGATTATCGACATGAATCAAAACCGACGATCGCAATCGCTTATCTTTAGCGTCTTGCGATTGACAAACAGCACATTTACAAGCAATAACCGGAACGCCTTGCGAAGTTCCCGTTCCTAAAAATGTTAATGTTACTTCTTTCATAGATCTATAAAGGTTTTATGCCTTCATAATTATTTATTCTTTATAGCACAAATATAGAAATCTATTTTTGAATTGTAAATTTATGAAAGATAAGTTTTAAGACAACCCGAACAAAGTATCCGATAAATTATTAAGAAAATCTTATTAAAAAGCATAAAACAATTTCACTACCAATTCCGGTTTTTCAGGATTATAACCACCCGATTTTATATTTACACGATTGGAGGTAATATCTTTTGATAAGATATATTTAGCAGCTTGTATAGCTCGTTTTTCGCATAGAAGATTATTACTTTTCTTCCCTAAATCTTCTTTCGTATTACCTATAATATTAATAATAATATTTGGATTATTATTAAGCATATCAACAATACTATTTAATTCTTTTTTATTGCCCTCGCTTAAAAGATATTCTCCTTTTTTAAATTTGATATTATTTAAATTAATGGTCCTCTTTTTATTGTATTTTTCTATTTCAAAGTTCTCAAATTTATTCTCATTATATTTAAAATTTCGAATAATCTTAGTAAAATATTCCGGTTTACGAATAATAATAGTATATCTTTTTGTTGGGTCTATATTTAGGGTAAACTCGCCATACTTGTCGGTAATACTCGTTTTTGAAATATTGTAGATGGTGTTAATCAATTCAACTTCTGCTTTTTTGATACCCTGCCCGTTTGCTTTATTGGTAATACATGCAGTAAGCTGCTTCCACGGGGTAGGTTCCATCTTTATTGTTAATTTACGCCCCTCCCCTCCGGCTTGCGGAAAATATAATACACGCTTAGTTTTAAATCCAGGTTTGGAAATCATAAGGCTGTATCCGGTATTTTTAAAAATTTGAAAAGAAAAGCAGCCTTTGGCATTCGATTTTGTATAATTTTCTTTTGATGTTTTAGATATTAATTGAATGGTAACATCAGCCAATCCTTCTTTTGTTTCTTTATTGATGATTATTCCATTTAGGAGGCATATGGCATTGGGATTGGGTTTAAACATAAAAATATCGTCGTTTCCTTGTCGATTGGATGAAAATAGACCATAGCTTTTTTTTTGACTGATAATATAAGAGAAATCATCTTTAGCAGAATTAAAAGGAGTTCCTAAATTTGCAGGAAAGCTCCAGGTGTTATGTTCAAACGTAGTTTTGAAAATATCCAGCCCTCCATAACCAATGTGTCCATCCGATGAGAAATACAGCGTATTATCATCACTCATATATGGAAACATTTCGTTATTAGGTGTATTTACCAAAGGGCCTAAATTAATGGGGTTACTCCATCGAAAACCCATTTTTTGACAGTAGTAAATATCTGTTCCGCCATAACCGCCTTCCCGATTCGATATAAAGAAAAAACGTTTACCGTTGGGGGATAAAAATGGATGTGCAATGGAGAAATTATAGTTTGAAAAGAGAAAAAGTTCTGGTTTCTCCCAACCATCTTTTCCATATCTCGAACTGTAAATATTTAGTTCTGACTTTCCGTCAAGATTTGTTCTCCCTTTATTACGGGTAAAGAATATAAAATGTTTGTTACGAGAAAAAGAGGCTGGTCCCTCGTGATATTTGGTATTAAATGGCTGATAAAATGGTTTTGCCGGTAAAAATTTATCTCCTTTTTTTTCTGAAAAATACATATCGAAGTAATAATCTCCGGTTTTTTTATCGGCTATTTTCGATGTATTATTTTTTCTTCCCGAAACAAATAAAATACCATTTTTATAAAAAGCTGATGCAAAATCGGTTTGCGGACTATTAATATTTATGGGGAAAAATAAATAGTTGGTACTATCTTTCTTTTCATCAAGAAGTTGATAAGCTCTTAAAATGTTTTTTACATTGGCGTTATGAGGATTAATGCTATCATATTTTTCATACCATTTTTTTGCATCATCTAATTTGCCCATTATTTTTAAAATATTGGCATAATTTAAAATATCTTTAAGAGTTACTTTTGAATCTTTCGCAAATTTTTCAAGAATATTAGCAGCTTTATTGTGCTCTCTCAAATGAATATAGCAATCGGCTAAACGTTGCTCAATTTCCTTTTTATTTCCGGAAGACAAACATTTCTTATAATAACGGACAGCATCTTCATACTTTGCATTTTTGTACATTCTGTCAGCCTTCATTTCCTCTATACTTTGGGCTGATAAAAGATTGGTAAATATGCAAAAAAGGAAGAATAATAGGATATATATATTTCTCATGTTGTTAAAAATATCGGGGTGAAGTATATTGTTTTTTCTGTACTGCTATATTATAATTCAATGTAATTTCGTGATTATTTAAATTTCGACCATAATTATTATTTATGTTATGTTGATACGTATAAATAACTTTAAGGTTTTGATTTACTCTATATCCAACCGTTCCCGACAACAATTGAGTGGTGTTATAACCTGTTCCTATCATAATTCCGCTGCTATTAATAATATTGCAATTGAGTTGCACTATCGACTTTGTATTATACTTTAACATTGCCATTGGAACAATACTCCAATTTTTGTTGATAGGAAAAAACATATTTGTTTGAATATAAAAGGGAATATTGTCTGCATCAAAAGTGAAATTCTTCGAAAATGATTCGTTATTGGGTAAGTTATTTGATAATAGACGAGGTACTGCAATTCCTATTCCAAATGTTTTAGTGTAGTAGTAAACTCCTACTCCAAAATTAGGCGTTAATACTGAATTATTTTGAATTGGAAAAGCGGGATCGACACCCTTAAAACTCGGGTCGAATTGTGTTAACTCTGTCCATCGCATCTGTTTATAGATAATGCCTGCCTGAATTCCCATAGATAGCGTGGATCTATCGGATACAGAAAACTTATAGGAACAATTCAATAAAAATCCGTTATTATTTTGCATGCCCAGTTTATTGTTGTAAATCATAGCGCCTAAGCCTAATTTTTTTCCGGGGATAGGTGTATTTACCAAAAGGAGAGCAGTAGAAGGGGCTCCTTCAATATTTACCCACTGTTTGCGGTAAGTAAGAGCAGCCTCTAAATAGTTTTTTGTTCCTGATAATGCAGGATTGTAAAATTGATGATTAATTTGTGAATTGGCAAAATAAATATCTTCCTGAGCATAGGCAGACCAATGCAGAATTACTGCAAATACAAAAATAATATATTGTTTCAGGTGCCTCTTCACTTTACTTTTGCTCAATTGGTAATTAATATTTTATGACTATGTAACCACTTTGGGTACTGTTTTTTTCTTTTACAACTAATTTGTAAAAGTAAGTTCCGCAAGGTAATTTATTCTCTGTTATTGCACCATCTTTACTATAATATCCATTCCATGCGTTGTTGTTGGAATAGTTCTTTTTTTCATACACTTTATTGCCCCAACGTGAAAATACATAAAATTTATTGTTAGGATAGTTTTCTATGCCTTTTATAAAAAACTTATCGTTAATGCCATCGTTATTGGGAGAAAAAGAAGAGGGAACAAACACATTAATTGTCCTGGGATTTAGCACATCAACAATCACTTTAGCTGAACTACAGTTATCTTCAACACAAACCCGGTAATAGATGGTGTCGCTGCCAAAACTATTGTCGTAAGGGTAGAAAATCATCATTCTGTTTTGTTCTATAAGATAGGCTTTGCCATTTTTTAATGTTTGTTTTACTATTTCTACCTTCCCCGATTCTATATTGCTGTCATTTTTTAAGAAATCAATTTCCTGATAAGTAATTTCATTTTTAACACTCACGTTATTTATCGATACAGTATCGTTTCTGGTAATAGGTATCTCTTGAGCAGAACAGATATTGTGGCCCAAAATACTTACAAAAACGATTGTTAATATCGATACAACTTGTTTCATCTATTTTTTTATTAAACTCTGTTTTTAATGGAGTATCTTAAAAATTAACTCTTTCAAAAGTTCTCCATGATTTGTACTAACGTTATTTACTCCTTTCGATTTTAAATCGTATTCGCGAAGCAAAGCAATAATCAGCACCAGTTTTTTCGGGGGATACAATTGTGATGCTTTTCTGTATTCTTTGACAAAGAACGGATGTATTCCTAAGTTCTTAGCAACAGCCTGATCGTTTTGTTTATTTTTAAGAAAATAAAACTTTAATACATTCGAGAAATACGAATTTAAACGTATAATAGTTACAACCAGCGGATTGTTTTTTTCATTGGCAGCAAAATAATTGACTATCTTGTTTGCCTTTAGTACATCTTTTACGCCTAAAGCATTCTGCAATTCAAATATGTTGTAATCTTTTGATATGCCTATATTCTTCTCGATAGATTCAGCAGTTATTTTTTTACTGCCGCTGGAGTTGATAATCAGTTTCTCAATGGCATTGGTTATTTTGCTTAAATCGGTGCCCAGATATTCTGCCAATAAGAGAGTGGACCGATCATCGATGGTCATTTTTTTGGATGCAGCATATTTTTTTATCCAAGGGGCAATCTGATAATCACGCAGCTTTTTTGATTCAAATACAACACCTGTTTTCTTTATCTGGTTAATAAGGGAAGTTGTTTTTTTCGATTTATCGCCTTTATAATTGATAACCAGAATGGTGCTATTAAGCGGATTATCGGTATATGTCTGCAGCAGTTCAATGTTTTTTAAGTTTTGTGCCTCTTTTACAATAACCACCTGCCGTTCTGCCATCATCGGAAATCTTCGGGCAGTATCGTTAATTACAGCTGCATCAGCATCTTTTCCGTAGAAAATAGTCTGGTTGAAATCACGCTCGTGTTCGGCAAGAACATGTTTTGCAATGCAGTCGGTTATTTTATCGATAAAAAAAGGTTCATCGCCAATTAAAAAATAGACAGGGGCATATTTTTTATTTTTTATGTCTTGCAGTATATTTTCGTAACTCATATTTTAATCTTTATTGGAATAATTCCCAATTTGTATGACTCGATGATTATAGAACACTGTTTACCAATCGTTTACTATTAAAATCGCAAATGTTTAACCGACTGTTTGTTGTGCATAATTTCGTGTAATGCATCAATACCAATTTCGAGATGTTCTTTTACATATTTATTGGTAACTAATGCATCGGTTTTCTCTGTCTTTACTCCTTCTGAAATCATTGGCTGGTCGGAAACCAACAGTAGTGCTCCCGATGGAATGCTATTGCAGAATCCTACTGTAAAAATAGTTGCGGTTTCCATATCAATGGCCATAGCGCGTGTTTTGGTCAGATATTTCTTAAAGCGTTCATCATATTCCCATACCCTCTTATTGGTGGTGAATACAGTACCGGTATAATACTCTTTCTGCCTGTCGGATATAACCTGCGATACAGCTCTCTGCAGACTAAATGCCGGGAGAGCCGGAACCTCGGGAGGAAGATAGTCATTCGATGTTCCTTCACTTCGTATAGCCGCTATGGGAAGAATTAAATCGCCCAGTTTATTTTTCTTCTTCAATCCACCACATTTACCCAAAAACAAAACTCCTTTAGGTTCTATGGCACTCAGCAAATCGAGAATTGTGGCTGCATTAGGACTTCCCATTCCAAAATTGATAATGGTAATGCCATTTGCCGACGCATTCTGCATTGCCCGGTCTTCTCCCAAAATAGGAACATTATGTTCCTGAGCAAACAATTCTACATAATAGCTAAAATTGGTAAGCAGAATATAGGGAGTGAAATCTTTTAATTCTCTTCCGGTATAGCGAGTCAGCCAGTTGCGCACAATTTCTTCTTTTGTTTTCATATGCCGTCGGTTTTGTTTATTGATGAAACTTTTTACATTTGTGCAAAGTTAAAAAAATGCTTGTGATGGAGTTACTAAATCTACCTAAATTTAATTTTAAAATAAAAAAGGAAGCTGAACGCCAGTGTATTTTCGATGTTATTCGCAAAAAATATGTAGTGCTAACTCCCGAAGAGTGGGTGCGTCAAAATTTTATTCGTTTTTTGGTAGAGGTAAAGAAATATCCGGCAAGCCTTATTGCCGTGGAAAAAAAAGTAGATGTGAATTTATTGCCACAGCGTAGCGATATTGTTTTATACAATAAGCAGGTACAACCTATTATGATTGTCGAATGTAAAGCTGCACGCATTAAAATTACACAAGATGTTTTTAATCAAATAGCACGTTACAATATGGCTTTACGGGTTCCTTTTTTAGTGGTAACCAATGGACTGCAGCACTATTGCTGCAAAATGGATTATGAGCATAAAACTTTTCAGTTTTTAGAAGATATTCCGAAATATAAACGCTTTTCTGAATAACATTTATCCATTAACCAAAATATCTTTTAGGCTGATTATCTGCTGTTTGTTACCAAGAACAAAAAGGTATTGTTTATTGTTTAGCACCAATTCAGCAGATGGATTATAAACATAAGTTCCATCTTCGTTTCTTAATCCGATAATGTTTGCTCCGGAGCGGTTACGTACATTCAGGTTTTTTATGGAAGAGCCCACAAAGCAGCCGGATAAGTCTCTGCAACTGATTTCTTCCAATTTTACTCCTTCGGTGGATTGCAGCAAAATGTTATCGACAAACTCAACAATGTCAGGTTGAGCTACCAGTTTTGCCATATGCTGTCCACCCAAACGGTCGGGCATAATCACATTGTCGGCTCCGGCTCGTTTCAATTTATTGTCTGATTGACTGTTAGAGGAACGTGCAATAATCCGCAAGTTTGGATTCATCTCTCGGGCGGTTAAAACCACATATACGTTTTCAGCATCTTTGGGAGTAGCAGTAATTAATGCTTTTGCTTCTTTTATTTTTGCCATATCCAACACCTCTTCGAGAGTGGCATCTCCCTGTACTGGCAGTAAACCCGGAACAGCTCTGATTTGCTCAATAGAACTCTCTTCAGAATCGATAACCACAACAGTTTCACCATGCTGCAGTAATTCCAAACTTGCTTGTCTTCCGTTACGTCCAAATCCTACAACGATAACGTGTTTTTTTAATTTGTTAATTTTCTTCACTGTTTTATAATCTTTTAAATTTCTACGAAAAACGCCGTCTAAAATAAAACGAGTTACTGTTGATGCCAAATAACCAAAAATACCAAAACTTCCCAATATCAAGAAAATGGTAAATAGTTTACCTGTTTCGGTCAACGGATACACTTCCTGAAAACCAACGGTTGTTATGGTGATGATAGTCATATATAAAGCATCAATAATAGACAGCCCTTTATGCAACAGCATATAACCGGCAGTGCCGACAGCCACTATCATTGTCATGGAGAATACCGCCCAAAACAGATTCTTTATATTTTCCCGCCATATTCGTTGTTTGTCCATTTGTTAATCTATGCTGATGTTAATAGTTTTTATCTTATTCAGATTGTCAGGAGAATAAGAGTTATCAAAGATAATCAATCTAAATTATTTGAGGTTTGAAATTTTAATAAATTTTATTAGGAACTATAACTTATGAAAACTATTTATTTAGAGTGTCTTAAATCTGTTACAGAAATAATAAAAATTGTTGTCTGTATATAGCGTATCCTCTAATTATATGTGGTTAATCGATAATCCAAGGATAAAAAAAATAGCAGAAAAGAATTTGCTCCTCAACTGCTATTTTAAATATGCTCTAAAAATAATTATTTTTTAGGTTTATAAATTGCACCAGTAGCAAAATCTACAATAGCTCCTGGCCAAAAAAGTACAATGTCAGCGATCAAGGCTCCAACTCGAACTTCTCTTTGTGGTTCACCCGGTCCTGGTTTTGTTTTTTGATAATCTGTTACTTTTCCTCCAAAAACAGTTGCACAACTAGACATAACCATTGCAATTAATGTGATTGCAATTACATTTCTGAATTTCTTTAAATTTTTCATTTTGAATTCATTTTAAGTTAATAATAGTATAAATCTTTATAATCGTTTTAATTCTGTTTTAGATAATATATCGTGAATTCCATTTACAGAAAACAGATAGGATAAAAAATCAAATGGTACTAAACGAGAAACTGTTCTCGTAAATATATCCCAAAAAGCTGGTTGTTTTCCATCTTTTCTAACAACTATAGTTTTTGTTATGAATTTGCCTATCGTCTGTTTAAAAGCTAATTCTAAGGTAAAGTAATAAAGATAATAAAGAGGAATCATAAAAAACTTTAGAGTTTCTCTACTTATCTGATTTTTAAGAAGAATTGCGAATAATAATACAATAAGAAAGTATATTGTAGAATCTATCAAAAAATTATATAATCTTACACGTTTATTCATAAAATATAAAAACACAAAATTAATGTAATCGACACAAATGTAAAACAATATAATGTAAAACACAACGCTTGATAATATATTTTTTACAATATTTTCGTAATTTCTCTTTTATTGTTAAGGACAAAATATTTCCATAAAAGGCGTTCATCTATTGTTTTTTTTTTTTGAGCATTTTGTCTATAAGGAGGCAAGAATCTTATTAGTAATGCAAAAGTTTTTTTTCTCTCTTCTTGAAGCCTTAGAGCTGAGTTTAAAGAGATAAAAAAGAAGGTTTAGAAAAAAGCAAGGGAAAACCAAAAACAATATCTGTTTTGTGCTCAGCTTTCATTATCTTTGCCAGCGTAATTTATAAAATATCAATAAAATGAGTTATACTCCAAAACAGATAAATGATGCACTTCGGCTGGTAAAATATCCGGGGTCAGATAAAAATATTGTAGAACTGGATATGGTTCGTAATATGACCATAGAGGGGAAAAAGATAGGATTCGATTTAATATTCCAAAAATCGGACGATCCGCATATTGTTACTATTAAAAAGGCGTGTGTAGCCAATATTCTCCGCTTTGTAGATAAAGATGCCGAGATAAAAGGAAATATAAAAGCTAAGGCGGTTCATATTGTTGAAGCACCCAAGGTGCTGCCGAAAGTAAAAAATATAATTGCCGTGGCATCGGGAAAAGGCGGTGTAGGCAAATCAACAGTAACCACTAATCTGGCTGTAGCTTTGGCGCAGTCGGGTGCTAAAGTCGGAGTTATCGATGCTGATATTTTTGGTCCTTCTATTCCTAAAATGTTTGGTGCTGAAGATGCCCAGCCGATGGTAGAAGAAATTGACGGCAAAGACTATATCCGTCCGCACGAGGCTTACGGTATTAAAATGCTGTCCATAGGCTTTTTTGTTGATGCGAAACAGGCAACCGTCTGGCGCGGTCCTATGGCGGCCAATGCACTAAAACAGTTGATTGAAGACGGTAACTGGGGCGAATTAGATTACGTATTGATTGACTTGCCGCCGGGAACAAGCGATATTCATTTGTCACTGGTGCAGACTGTTCCGGTAACAGGTGCTATTGTGGTAAGTACTCCGCAGGATGTGGCGCTGGCCGATGCCATAAAAGGTATTGATATGTTTGAAGGACCGGGAGTGAACGTGCCGATTATCGGTCTGGTTGAAAATATGGCGTGGTTTACGCCTGCCGAGCTTCCCGATAACAAATATTATATATTCGGCGAAGGCGGTTGTAAAAAACTTGCCGAAGAGCGTAATATCGAACTGCTAGGGCAGATTCCTATCGTTCAGAGTATCCGCGAAGGAGGCGACAAAGGCGTTCCTGTTGCCACAAATATTAATTCGGTATTGGGATTGGCTTTTGCCGAATTGGCACACAAAGTGAAAACTGCTATTGCCAACCGTAACAAAAATATGGCTCCAACTCAAAAAGTAGAGATTACAAAAAAATAATAACTAAAAAAAGGGACTTTTGAAGTCCCTTTTTACATCCCATAAGTTATTTATGTTCTATATGTTCTTTTAAATGCTTTAAGTCTGCTTCATTAAAGTAAGCCTCGCTAAACTCAAGTACTGTTTTACGCATAGTTTCAACATACTTTAAATCTGTAGTCTGTTTTGCTTTCATTGCTGTTACCAATAGTTGATGAGCCAATGTCAGCTGGCGGATATATTTGTCATATGCAGCTTTATCGTCAGCCTGCTTTATTTTAATACGCTGTGTCATAAAATACCGAAATACAATTTTGTGAATTTTATTAGCATGTTCTTCCTTGGTGTTTACCCAGCGTACAATCTGATTGTAATTTACAGGATCTGCCTTTGACAGGGCGTTAATCTGTTTCATGGCTTTTTCGATGGTGGTAAAATGTTCCATCAATAGTTCTATGCGCAGCTGATCGTTGTAAATACCACAAGGCACTTCGCAGTGTGCATAAGATTTAGCCGTAAAAGAAAGCGATAAAAAAAGAATTAAAATACTAAGTTTTGTTTTCATCATTTAAAGTTTTAGAATAATTATAACTGAATATACAATTCTTTAAAGATACATTTATTTTTTGTTATAATAAAATGTGTGTGTGTGTTTATTAGTATCCGGCACTGTCAATTGTAATTGATAACTTCTTTTGTTTATTTCACAAAAACCGATATAACAATATTCTTTAGAGCACCATCGGTTAATTTAACGGCCTGCCCGTTTTTCCAAATAACTGCAGCATTATTTTCATTTCCGCTTACATAAACGTCTTTGTTGTGCACAAATATATCGTAAGCAACAGCCTCTGTTGTACCATCGCTCAAATTACTTGGGCTGTTATTTTTCCAGATCTTAGCTATAGTCATGTTGCTGCTGTTATATTGGTAGCTGGATATATAAACATCTTCACCATCTACTAAAACACAGGTAGGAATTGAAGGATATTGACTGTTTATCAGTATAGATGCGGTACCGTTTTTCCATAGTTTAGCCACAGCAATATCCTGCGCATTTTTTTCCGTACCTACAATATAAACATCTTCACCTGCAACAAAAACAGATCTGGCTTCCGCATGTCCGGGACCATTTGTAAGATTAATAGACATCCCATTTTTCCAAAGTTTTGCAATCGCTTGATTTTGATTATTATATTCATAACCTACTGCATATACATTCCCATCTGAAATAAAAATATCTAAGACCTCTGAATAATTGGTTTTATTACCTAAAATTGTTAATTCCGAATTTTTCCAATAGCAGGCGGTTTCAACATTATTGACTTTAGTACAGCCGGCAGCATAAATATCATCACCTATAATTGCAATGGCATTTGCCTGCGAGGGTGTTGAATTCGGGAAAAAATCAATCAAATTTCTGTTTTTCCACATTCTTGCATAAATTTCTCCGTTTACATATTCACCTCCTGCTACATATTTATCGCCGGCATCGGTTACATAAATGTCTTTGGCAAACATCCCTTTATTTCCTTCGGTGGATAGAACCGTTTCTTTTCCGTCTTCCCAGTATTTAGCAATATAACCGTCAGGGAGATATTCTAAACCTGCGGCATATACTTTTGCTTGATGAGGCGGCTGGGGCTGAAGGTTCGAATCATCATCGGAACAAGCCCATGCGATACATAAAATCGTTATAAAAATACTGTATTTAATATAATTTTTCATGATACTTAAAGTTAAACCCGAAATATGCATTAGAAAATCTATTAGGTCATAAAACTACTTCAAAATAAAGTGTTTCACTTACTTTTCTCAACTCTCCATAGCACTGGCAAAATATTTATTGTAGTTTTACGGTTCACTACAAAGCTCTATTGCATAATTCGGATTAAATTAAAAATTAAAAGTTACGTTCTCTCTTATATATTGGATAATTGTCTAATTATCAGATGCACATAAAAATAATTGCTGATTGAAAAGCGCTTCCTGCTTTTTTATTTTACATATATTGATGTAACAATATTCTTTATAAGACCATCGGTTAATTTAAAGGGCTGTCCGTTTTTCCAGATAACGGCAACCTTGCCCTCATATCCGCCTACATACACATCCTTATTGTACACAAATACAGCATTAGCTTTTGCTTTTGCGGTACCATTAGTTAAATTATTGACATTACCGTTTTTCCAGAGCTTGGCTATAGCTTTATTTTCACTATTGTATTCATAACCTACAACATAAACATCTGTCCCTACAACATAAACATCTTCAGCCACAGCACTATATTGACCGTTTGTCAGTGAAATTGTCTCACTGCCTTTCCAAAATTTAGCTACCACTCCATTGTTATTGTTGAATTTATAGCCAACGGTATAAATATCCTGGTCTGAAACAAAAACAGCTCTGACTCTTGAACTATAGGAGGCATCTGTTAGATCAACAGCCGTACCATTTTTCCAGATTTTTGCCACTCCTGTATTCTGTTCATTGGTTTCATAACCCACTGTATAAATATCGTCTCCAGAAACAAAAAGATCGTAGGCTATTGAAGAATTGGTTTGATTGCCTAAAATCGTTAATACCGAATTTTTCCAATAACAAGCAACTCCTTTATTATTGATTACAGTATAGCCTGATACATAAATGTCTTCACCTATAACTTCAATGGCATAGGCTGCGGAAGATATCGAATTCGGAAAAAAATTAATCAATTCTCCGTTCTTCCACATTCTTGCATAATCTTTACCATTAATAAATTCCTTGCCTACTACATATTTATCGCCGGCATCGGTTATATAAATATCCCTGGCAAACATATTATTACCGGTAGTGGCTAAGATTGTCTCTTTACCATCTTCCCAGTATTTGGCAATAGCACCATTAGGGTTACTTTCGTACCCCACGGCATATACTTTTGCTTTATAGGACTGTGATTCTGGTTTGGCCTCATGTTTCTTACAAGACCATACAATGAAAAGTATTATAAAAACACTGTATTTAAAATAAGTTTTCATGATACTTAGGGTTAAACCCGAAATATGCATTAGAAAATCTATTATTCCGCAAAACTACTTCAAAATAAAGTGTTTCACCTCCTTTTCTCAACTCACCATAGCCATGCTATGCTTCGTATTGCAAGATATTTATTTTATTGTAGTTTTGCGGCTTACAACAAAGTTCTATTACATAGTTCGGATTAAGTTAAATTTTAAAATTTACGTTCTCTCTTATATATTGGGTAGTTGTCTAATGATCAGATTTGCATATTAAAATAACTGCAGATTGAAAAGCGTTTCTAACTTCGGTCTTCTATTTCACATATACCGATGTAACAAAATGCTTTATAAGACCATCGGTTAATCTTATGGCTTGTCCGTTTTTCCAGATAACGGCAGCCTTGCCCTCTTGGCCGCCGGCATATACATCTTTGTCGTACACAAAAACGGCATTAGCATAAGCATCTGTTGTGCCATCGCTTAAATTAGTGGCATTCCCATTTTTCCAAAGTTTTGCTGCAGAAATACCTTGATCGTTTTCTTCATAACCTACGACATAAACATCGGAGTCTACTACCCAAACATCATTGGCAGTTGCGTGACATTGACCGTCTGTCAGAGAAGTTTCCACACCATTCTTCCATAGTTTGGCTACGAGATTATTTTGATCGTTTCTTTTATTACCGACGATATAAACATCCGTACCTGAAACAAAAACAGCTCTGGTTCCTGAATTATAGGAGTCATCTGATAGATCAACAGCCGTACCGTTTTTCCATAGTGTTGCCATATAGTTATTCGCATTATCGCTTTGCGCACCTACTACATAGACGTCATTTCCTGAAACAAGAATGTCGGAGGTATAAGAATAACCGCTTTGATTACCTAAAATTGTTAATGCCGAATTTTTCCAATAACAAGCAGTACCTATATTATTGATTTCAATCTTGCCGGAAACATAAATATCATTACCTACAATCTCAATAGCATAGGCCGATGTGGGTGTATCATCCGGAAAAAAATCAATCAGTTCTCCATTTTTCCACATTCTTGCATAAAATATATCATTTATTCTTTCACTGCCTACCACATAGATATCACCGGCATCGGTTACAAAAACGTCATTGGCATATATGAGGTTATTTCCCGTACCGGGTAGAATGGTCTCTTTGCCATCTTCCCAGTATTTGGCAATGTCTTTGGTAGTACCATCTTCATAACCTGCGGCATATACTTTTGCTTGATGAGGCGGCTGGGGCTGCGGTTTCGAATCGTCGTCGGAACAAGCCCATGCAATGCATAAAAGTGTTATTAAAACACTGTATCTAAAATAATTCTTCATAATATTTAAAATTTAAAATAGACAGAAGTAAAAAGCTGGTTGTTTTTGACCGCTGGGGTAAGCTTTTAGTTTTTCGATGCCGGTTGTCAGCTTACTTCCAACTATTGGCATTTAACATTCGATTTACTTCTGTCTGCAAGACAGTGTTTATACTGCCTCTCTTATATATTGGATAATTGTCTAATTATCAGATTTGAACATTAAAACAACTGCTACTTGAAAAGCGCTTCTTGCTTTGTTTATTTCACATATACCGATGTAACATAATTAGGATTAAGCCCATCAGTTAATTTAGAGGCTTGCCCTTTTTTCCAGATAACGGCAGCCTTGTTCTCCATTCCGCCGACATAAACGTCCTTATTATACACAAAAACGGAATAAGCCTTAGCCTCTGTTCTATCGTTTAAATTATAGACATCGCCATTTTTCCATAGCTTGGCTATATTATTATCATAACCACAAATATATACATCTGTATCTGTTGCAAAAACATCCTGAGCTGAGGCGAAATATTGACCGTCTGTTAGTGAAATTGATTCTTTCCCTTTCCAGAGTTTGGCTACTAAATTATCTTTGTCGTTTACTTCAGAACCAGCGACATAAATATCTGATTCTAAAATAGAAATAGCATGAGCGTATGCATTATGAGTGCCGTCCGTAAGATTAACAGTCGTGCCATTTTTCCAGATTTTAGCTACTCCTATATTCTGTTCATTGGTTTCATACCCCGCTACACATATATCATTTCCTGCAACAGAAAGGTCGTAGGCAATTGAACTATTGGCCTGGCTGCCTAGAATTGTTAATTCCGAATTTTTCCAATAGCAGGCGGTTGAAACATCATTGATTACAGTATAACCGGCAACATAAATATCATCACCTGCAATTTCAACGGCATAGGCTTTAGAGGGAGTCGAATTCGGGAAAAAATTAATCAATTCTCCGTTTTTCCACATTTTTGCATAATCATTACCATTGATCGATTCATAGCCTACCACATATCTATCACCGGCATCGGTTACGAAAATGTCATTGGCATATATAGAGCCATTTTCGGTTCCCTCTAAGATCGTTTCTGCGCCATCTTCCCAGTATTTGGCAATTGTACCATTAGAAGAATATTCATAACCAACAGCATATACCTTTGCTTTATGGGGGGCCGGGTTTTCTTCGTCTTCGCAACAAGACCATGCAATGCATAAAAGTGTTATTAAAACACAGTATTTAAGATAACTTTTCATAACATAAAATTTAAAAGATTATTAATAATATTACAATTTGAAATTTTGTTTATGTTTCTTTCGTTTTTATCAGATTTGTTAATAAAGGGTTATTCCGTTTTATTTCTTTTATCAATTCCTTTTCCTGCATTAAGCGCCACTGGTCTTCTCTAAGACCCGCCTGCCGACTGTTATCAAAACATTCGTAATACACTATTTTTATACATTCGTTTTCTTTTTTTAAGGCATTAATATTCTTAAGCCGTCTTTTCAGGTTGTTTGTTACTCCTATATCGTGGAGTTTGTTTTCACAGGTAAAAGAGATATACGTATAAAACATGATATTTGAGATCAAAAAACGATGCTGACTTCGGAGTTTAAGTATATGTTTTTTCCATTGGTTAAAGTTCCCATAAGGTAGTATCTGTATAATATACCGGGCTCTAAATCTTTATCGTTATAGGTTTGTTCTTCATTCTTAAATTTTTTCACCAATACAGGGGATTCATTTTCTTTTTGCCGATACAGTATAATTGAGCTGATTTTAGTTTGCGGCAGTTGTTTCCACTTAAGCTGTACTGTACGGCCTGTTTTTGATGCATCTAACAGCACCTTATAGTAAGGTTTGAGCACCTTTGCTGTGCATGTAATACCAAATTCACTTTCGTTACCCTCTTGGTCTAAAGATTTTAATTGATATACATATAAACCGGGTTTTTTAGGTGTATTTATTTCAAAATGATTTTGGTGCCTGTATATCATTTCTTTATTTAATTGAGACTTTTGTGGTTCAATACAGTATATATTGTAACCAACAACTGATTCAACCATAGGAATATCCCAAATAAATTTGATTTTATCATCCTTAGTCAATGCATTTAATTCATTGGGAGGCAATGGTTTTTCGGTGTTTTTAAAATAAATAGTTAATGTGTCTGATGGTGTAGAAGCCACATAGGCATCGCTGTAATTAACCACATAATATTTTACTTTTTTTAGATATTTTTTAGTAATGCTGTCGAGAAAATTAACTTCCTTATCGTTGACTGACTGCATGATATGCATTGGCCTGAAAGTTCCTTCGTTTTCTGCTTTAAAAACCGTATATCCCGAATAAAGCGTATCGGCATTTTCCCAGTGTAAGTTTATGGTGTTATCTTTTTGCTTATAACTTAAATGCATGGGTGCAAAGGTTTTGCTTTTGTACAGGCTGTGTGCCGGAAACCGCACGCTGGGATATTGATACCCAAAGTAATCTGCAATCAAAAAGAAGTAAAAGTAATTGTGATGCGAAAGCGGAACAGGATCAATATACTGGGTTTCACTGCCCGATAATTCAGCTATTTTTTGATAGTTTTTCTGAGTATCACCTCTGAAAATACTTACCGTGCGTACCGAAAAATTATAATTCAATTTCCAGTTTAATTGTATGGCTTTTTTATCTTTTACATTTTGGTAATTAAAATCCACAATTTGAGGTCTGGGTATAGAGCCTAAATTATGCCCGTAAGCAATAGCGGAAGTCATTATGCTGTCCTTATCATTAGTAACCTTTATATAGTATTGATAAATCCCTTTTTTATTCAGTGTGCTGTCGGAGACATAGTATAAAACAGTATCTTTTTTATGCGTAAATAAGAACGTCTTGGTGTTTATTTGTTTAAATTTCTTATCGTTGACACCGGCACGCCACACACTGAAATCTCTGTTAAGCGTATCATTACCGGGGCAGTACCATGTTATCTCCGGATTTTTGCCATAGTTTTTTGATTTAAGCACATTTATCCGTTGTGCATTTGCTGTAAAACTTAATAATACTATATTTAATATGATGAACTTTTTCATGATTATAAACTTTATAGGTTTTTAATATCCTGTATGTTAAGAATTTGTTTTTGGGAAATTATGGGCAGCTTCCTTCTGTAAGGCTTGTTTTTCCATCCTCAATCATCATGGTGTACTGTTTACTTACAGTTTTTAAACATGCCTTAAATTCGAATAAGAAAGAGCCGCACCCTCTATAGTGTAATCCTCCGTTCTCATAGCCGCCTCTTACACTGCAATAGGTGTGTTGATGCAAGTTAAAGCAGGCAATTCCTATATTGGCATCAAAGTATCCGTAACCTCCTATCATAAATGTAGCTCCTTCAACAAAATTACAGTTAACCCAAACCCCTACACCTGCATCAATAGAGGCATCGGCTATCACCAAATCAATTTCTTTATCTTCCAAAACAGGTTTTTGAGCAATAATATAAAACCCTTTGAGCCCAGCTCTGAAATCAGGTCGATCGCTGCCTTCTGACTTAAAATCATAAAGCAGAGGAACAGTATAAGGGTTTAAATTTTGAGTGGTAAACCCTATCAAAACACCGCCTCTAAAGGGCGTTTGGTTGTATAGAATATTTGCTACACAGCCAAAATAGAAACCCTTTGGGTTGAAGAGCATTTCCATATGTCCTTCCGATATGGTAGCATAGCCCAGTTCTACCCGGTTAATTTTCATAGTGCCGAGCAGGCTTTGCTCTTTAAAATTATAGACCAAATTGATTCCGCTAAATGGAGAAGAACCATCTTCTTCCGAATCCATATTATTGACTCTTACCTCATCGCTGCTCACATCAACCGATCCGGCTACTTCAAACTTAAAATTATCGTCCTCGCCCAGTCCCTCTTGTCCTCCTTCCGGACTAGGGTGAGCATTAAATACAAGGTGGCTCCAATCGTAGTCCTGATAGTGCATATTTCCGTCGGTAACGATAAAGTACTTATTGCCGTTGTAAAACTTTTCATTGGGCTTGATGTCTATTTGTATATCTGCATTATTCCCTTTCACTGTTTTGGTGAGTACAGAATTGAGTTTAAAAGTATCATTGTCCGGAGAGCCTTCTTCCAATGAAGAGGGTGATACTTTGTTGTATCCGTGCAATTCTAAATAATTATGTCGAATGGTCTTGGGACCGTTCAAAATAAAACTCACATCATTGCTACAGTTGATTTTGCCTTCAAGGTTATCTATAACAGGTTTTTTATTTTCTTCAAATTTTATTCGAACGTCTGTTGGAATAAAATTTTGTACTCCTATATCCGGCTGCCCTGCCAAAATAAAGAAGCCGTTGCCGGTCATTATTTGATTAACATTTACATCCAGCACATTGTAAAATTTCAAATTATTATTTTTTAGTGTATATACCTGATCATCATTACTCAACATACCAATGGATTCAAACTCTAAGTCTTTGTCGGTATTTTTTAAATTGCGTACTCTCGCTATTACATCTCCGTTTTGATAAGAACCTACCACACTGATTCGATAATGGCCCACACCGGCATCGTAATTAAAATATGGTTTCAAACCGGGAGATATTTCAATATCTTTAAATCCACCTAGATTTAAACCGCTGGAAATATCTACATTTCCCTCGCGCAAGGCATCCGGACGCAGACGCATCCCTTTCACAGTAGCACTGATACCGTTATCGGAATGGATAAGAACTTTGGGCAGCACAATGGCTTCTTCATTCATATCAAATTGCCACTCTCCTTGTGTTGTGATATGCCATTTCTCTAAATCGAAATTAAGTGCACCGGCTGGTGTTTTTTCAATAGTTATTTCGTTTTGTTTAATCACAATATCACCAATAGGTACATTTAGTTTTAAAGTACTGTTTCCTAAAGGGATAATGGGATGTAAAATTGTATGCAGATTAACTTTGTTATTTTTGATAAAGCTGTTTTCCAAATCTGAATCAGCAGCAAAACCTAAAACACTATAACCTTTGACAGGTATAGGTTTGTAGGTAGACTTGTTTAAATCAAAAACATGTCTTGGAGGCACTATTTGTGAATAAAAGTTATTGTTTACTATCGTTTTAAAGACAGTGGTTTTATAGGTATCTGTATCATCTCCCATATAAAAATCCCCATCAAAATTGTAGGCAAAGCGGAAGGATTCTAAGTCTAATTTTATCCCTGAGCTTATTTTGGCCATAGTGTTATTAATTTTTTCTAAAGCCAGCTGATTAGATTCGTATAGACCCATATATGGTTTGCCCATACTGCCCACAAATGTATTATTGATACGAATAGGAATTTTATAAGCGCTTAATATATAATTATCTGAAACCGGAACCAGTTTTCCGTCGGCATCTGTTTCAACTTCAAAATTTTTGAATGGCACTCTTAAATTCTGATCTTGAACACGATAACCGGCTAATGCAGGCATATCGTATAGATAACCACTGATAAGAATACGGCCGCTTTCTGTGACAGACTTCAAATTTTCTACCCTGATGGGAAATCCCATAAACTCGGTTAAGTCTAAATTCTCATAGGCTTTTAATTCAAAAGTATAAACTGTATTTCCTCCGGGGATTACATTTTTGCAGGTACCCACATAACTAGGGGTATTTCCGCCTTTATTTACATGCACCTTTACAGATATAAGATTCGAAGGTATGCCTTCAAGTTGGAATTTGCCGGCTGCATCCGATATGGTTTCTATATACAAAGGGTGCCCGTCTGTGTTTTGTAATTCCGCATAAACTGTGGCTCTATTAATTGGAACACCTGTATCTTTGTTTTTTACAATTCCCTTCACTATTTTTCCCACATCAAGAGATATAGTCTGGGAAACAACAGTTTTGGTTGGTACGGATGTAATAATCTTCTGGTGTGGAGCTTTGTTCGGGGCAGTTACTTTTACCAAAAACTGTTTGTCGGGTGAAGCAAATGCACATTCAAATATACCTTCTTTATTTGTTTTGCCATAGGCCAAACTGTCGCCCACGCAGATACTGGCATTGGCAGCCGGATTGTTCATCTGCATCTGGCTGTTGCCTAGAACAACCTTAAATTTAAGTCTGTGCAGCTTTTTGTATACAACAAATTTGGCCGGGTATAAATCATCATCATTTGCCGCTACATTTTCTACTATTTCTGTAAAATATTGTGTAGAAAGCGGTTGTATCTCTATCTTATTATCGGTGTGCTTTGCTCCGATATAAAACTCTTGAAATTGGTCGTTTTGTACTGTTTTGTGGTAAGGTCCATCGGGTGCTAAGCGGACATAGGATAGTACCGGAGCTCCAAATTCGTCTACCACATGACCATAGATACGATCGCTGGGTTCCAGATTAATGTCGCTTAAATTCCATAATTGTCCCCTTTCTAAATTTGCAGGATTTTCTTCTGCCGGTTTTTTCATTTGGCTTAAGTAACCGTCTTTTATTACCAAAATCCTCCGGAAAGGACCTGTTACCACGTTTTCTTCGTCGTAGTTTACCGGTAAATTGGGAAATCTAAACACACCATCTGTTCCGGTGGTAAGCTCTTGCTCTATTTTAAGACCTAAAAAGTGTAAAGCTAAAGCTACATTATTATTGTTGATGTCAGATATCTCTTTAATTCCAAGCATATTTAAATGACTATTGAAGCTAAGCGGATTATTGTTATTTTGAGTTACCAGTAATACTCTGGCACCAGACACTTGAACATTTTCAATACCTCCGGCAGTCATTACCCGTCCTTTTATCTCCGGTTCTAAAGGAGATAAAGTATATTCGTAATTCAATGTATAGGGCTGATAGTTATGGGTAATCTCTATAGCATTTTCTGTTAGCGAGTTGTATCCCATCACTAAATAATCCTTATCCTTATAACCATCAGGGTTGAATTTTTCAAATCGGCTTTGGTAATTATAAAGCATTTGTTCATACTGCTCCGTTTCATTTTTTCTGGTTTTTATATCTATCAGATAAGCACTTGGTTTACCATCTGTATATTTCGCCGTATTGGTTTATGGTGTAGGAGCCCGATTTCTGCCCCTCCTGCTGCAGCACCACAGGATGTTCATTGCTGCAATCGTCTTTTTTACGATAGATTTCCACCATAGCTTTTTCAATGCCGCTTCCGGGAGTAAGATACTGATGCTGGTCATTTGAGGCTTTTACGGTGATATTGGCATTAAAGGTTTTAAGTTTTACAACCTGGCTGCCCAATGAAACAACATCGCCAGGCATGGCAAGAATATCCACATCAGGCGCTGTGAATTTGGGGTTAACAGGTACTACTTTTAAACAGATGTACCCATCATAAGGATGAGAATTAATGTTGAAATTCAGTGATCTTACCTGGTGGCCACCTTGCGTTTGTTGATTGCCCGGTACTTGATTACTGCCTGCGGTTATTTCATTTCCCGATAAGGTAACATTATAACCCTGGAAAATATTTTCCAAAGGATTGGGGTTGATATGAGATAAATATTTATCGGCCAATATTGCATCCACAGGATTCTCCGGTACATTTTCAATAATTCCGCTCTGCTCCATACACTGAACTATAGCACTACAGGGTGCCGAGAAAAAATCTTTTCTAAAGTTAAAAGTAAAATTCCCGTCAGCATCGGTTTCTGTTACAGCCAAGACCATTTCAAAAACTTC
>PDWJ01000699.1_pt1 | contig 46990 bp, 36 predicted proteins | sample 1430881 | NCBI WGS metagenome assembly PDWJ01 (sample SAMN01162460, study PRJNA174530) | Oral metagenome, whole genome shotgun sequencing project. | biome: Marine environment; feature: Marine mammal; material: Swab sample of the gingival sulcus; isolation source: swab sample of gingival sulcus...
CCTGAGGCCCCCTCCTGGCGATGCGTTTTGTTTGCAAACACATGCATAGCGCAGCGAGTGCGGGCCTCAGTGCTTTTTTGCGCTTATTTCAGGGCTAGCGGGTGAAGTCGTAGAAGACCAAGAGCTCGTCACGGTCCTTTTCCAGGCGCTTGAGGCTCGGGGGGGCGCATTGTCTAGCTCTGGGACGAGGAGGCCTCGTGATCAAGTCGAATCCACGGCGATTGACGACGGCCCGTCTTTCCCCTTGTCAGGCACGGTGTCGGCACCTCGATGACTCTAAATGGCGTGAAGTACACGATGGGGCGGGGGCAGACGAATGGATGGTGCTGCACGGTTGGTAATACCAGTCATATAGTGACTGGGGTTATGTGGGCAAGTGTTCCGCCTGCAAGTGAGCCGATGGCGAGTTTCCTCTATGTTGGGATGAGGAGGCCTGACGGTAGTGACCCGGTTCTGACCGTGAATGGACAGGCGATTCTCTCTGATCCTGTTTTTGTATTGGGCCCAAGGCACATGACCATGGAACGCACCGTGGCGCGGGACTTCCTCACATTCTCTATGGATATTCCCGATATCCCCGCGCTCGCAGGAGAGGTGGTTTTATTTCAGTTGGTCGTGCTTGGGGGAAGTCAGGCAATAACTTCCGATGTGTTTGGTACGAAAATCTACCCTGCTGCTCAGGCCACCGCTTCGCGATCTAGCGCGCAGAGGATGACTTTTGCAGAAAAGACCAAAGCATTGCGGGCGGCGACGAGTTCGTATGCAGCATCTGCTGCGACGCGGTTCACGGTTACGCGGCAAGTAATGAAGTCGATCCTGAAACGATCTAAGTGAGAGTGGCTGCATGCTCGATCGGTCGAGGAGAGTTCCGTATGCGATTTACTGCAGGAATACTGATCTTGCTGGCGTGTTGCGGATGTCGGCGCACAGATGGAGATCCGGTTGTTAAAGAGGCCAGGAAGCGCGCGCCGATACTGGAGCTTGAAGATATCGGGGAGTTGAGCTTCCCGGTAGGACAAGTAATCGTGGTCTCTTCGGTGCTGCGGAACAAGACTGAGGACGCGGTGAGGGTGACTCGGGTTGTCTCTGATTGTGCTTGCAGAAGTGTGGATGTGAGCTTCCGGGGTGTTCGCCGGGCTGCGCATAGGATTGGAGAGGATCATCCGTTGGTCGTCCCTCCAGATGGGGTAGGGGTTGTGGAACTTGCGATTCCGGTGAAGCAAGGAGATACGCGCCTCTCCTTGGCGTTATACGGAAGCGGGGGGCTGCCCTTGGGGCAGGTAGCAGGGGTTATTCGAGGGGAGGATGCTTTTCGGATCCGATCCGACGGCGCGTCTGTGGATCGTCTTGACCTCGGTACTTGTGCCTGTGGGGAGCGGGTCTCGCGAACTGTGGAGGTCCAGCTGGAGAGCGGGCGTTCGGTGCTGGTACAAAGTGTGAGTTCAAGCGCAGACTGGGCCTATGCGAAGGTTGTTGGCATGAGTCGCGTGGAAATCGGCTGTACTGTGCCGCATGCCGCAGGACAAATTCTTAGGGAAGAGTTGCGGATAAAAATTGCAGGGGGCGCGTGTATCAGCCTACCTGTGAGGGGGTTTGTCGTTGATAGAGTTTGGGTTGAGCCGGGGCCGGTAGTGCAGCTAGGGATTATCTCTGCCGGAGAGGCTAGGGTGGAGATAAAGGCGAAATCGGTATTGGAAAGCGCCCCAACTGTGAAGGCTGTCAGGCTGAGGACGGGGATCCCGGAGCATGTTGAGTATGGCCTCCGCCTTTCTCAGAAGGAGGATCGGTTAGGTGCTGTAATCATAGCTAAGGTAGAGGGGCGAAGGGTGGGGAGCGCGTAGAGATACATGCCGAGGTTCTGGTTGAAAACGAGTGGGTCCCCGTGGTGCTTCTTGGAGGAGTGCAGTAGATATCCTTGAATGTAGATATCCTTGAATAATGAGGGATGAGGATCCTCCGTCGATAACCATAAAGTAAGGGTCTCCTCTGGCGCGAGCGCTCCGATTGGATGCCTGGGCGTCGATATATTGCTTGCCTTGCCCCTTCTGGAGGTAGGTGAGGTGATCGTTCTTTGATGTCCACCTGGGCTCTGAGCTTTCGGAGCGAACAGGCCGACAATCTGTCCGTCACGCTTCTCTTCTGTGCTCCGCCGTGGGCCCCCGGAGCCTTTCCGGGCCTTCCCCGGCGGAGTTCCGTTGGCTCCCCGCGCGTTTCCTGCCTACTTTGGTTCTCCCTGGCGGTGCCGTGAGGCGCCGCCGCGATCCCGCTGCCGCGATCCCGCCGCCGCGATCCCGCCTACAGGACGCATCGATGTCACGCTGGACCCGACCGCTCATTGCCCTCTTTGTGCTGCTTCTCGGCTCGGCCGAGCTTGCCGCGCAGATCGCGCCTCCCTTCGTCAAGGAGACTGATCCTGATCGGATCGAGGCCGAATACAAACGCTGTGCTCCCTACAGCCAGTTGAAGTGGCAGCGCTTCGATCTGCCGCCCTTCATTTTGTTCATCGAAGAGCAGGACCGCGGCAGCCTGCTCGGCCTCGCCAACCAGCGGGCGCTGCCGCTGCTGGCCGCGGCCAAGACCTTCCGCGAGCAGTTCGCCGAGCCTTTGGGGCTGAAGAAGCGTAAGCGGCCGCTGCCGGTGTGGATCCTCAAGAGCCGTGACAGCTACACCAAGATTGGCGGCAGTAAGTTCTCGGCCGCGCACTTCAACCTGCTGCACGAGCACACGGTTACCTACTACGACAAGCAGCAGAACCTGCGGCGCGCCTTCCACACGCTCATGCACGAGGTCGTACACCAGGTGATGTTCATGTACACGGACCCGAGCAAGTCCATGCACCAGAACTTCATGAGCACTTGGTACATGGAGGGCATGGCCGAGCACTTTGCGACGCGCGAGCCGGGGGCGATGCTCCAGGGCAAGGATCCGGGCTTCGGGGCGCTAAACGAGAAGACCTTCGATGCGGTGCGGCACTTCCTGCGCAAGCCCTTCAACTGGAAGCGGCGCTCGCGCATGCCCTTCATCCATCACCCGATGGCGGTAATGGTCTATCGCACCCTGCCCTCCTATTTCCGCGCGGTGGGGATCACCCAGGAGCAGAAGCAGGACTACTCCTCGCAGATGTCCTACTTCTATCGCAGCTCGCACAGCATCGTCGCCTTCCTGGACAAGGCGTATCGAGGCGCTTTCAAGAACCGCCTGCTCGCGATCACCAAGCTTGAATACGAGGGGCGCCGCGGGGCGGTGACCATCAACCAGGTTTTTGCCAAAGCCGAGCGCAGCGACTTCAAACGCCTCTACGACGAGTTCTGCCTGCGGCCCAAGCTCATCGCCGATGCCGAACTGCCCAAGAAGTGGGAGCATCTACGCAAGATGAGCGCTGGTGGCTCCGGGAGCTCAGGTGCTTCCGATGGCGGAGCCGGTGCTGAGTCCGAAGCTGAGGTCGAGGGCGGCTCCGGCTTCTTCGATGAGCCGGGCTCTTCGAGTTCGACCGAGCTGCCCAAGGCGAAGAAGCTGGTGCCCGGCGGCAAGCTGGCCGCGGCGATGGCGCTGACCGAGCTGCGTGCTCTCGCCTTTGCCAAGGCGGAGAAGCTCTTGGACGACGCCAGTGGCGAGGCCGCGGAGAAGCTGCGTAGTGCCACCGAGGCGCTGAAGGCGACGATGAAGGATCTGAAGGAATACGTCGACGCCCATCCGGGGAAGGTGCGCATCTACCTGCCGAAGGCGGGTAGCACGCGGCGCTTCTTGCGCTGGAATATCGAGAGCTATCGCGAGCTGGAGAACGTCTTCCAGCTGAAGAAGGGCAAAGAGCAGCGGAGGATCCGGCCCAGTGAGATTCCGCCGGTCCTCTTCGGCGAAGCCGCTGCGCGTATCGGTTTGGTGAAGACGGCGGAGCGCCAGGGCGCTTTTGGCCTGCTGGTGAGCGCCTCGCTGCGGGGCATGGACGAGAAGGCCAAGAAGAGCATCCTCAAGCGAGCCGGACGCGCCGGCCTGCAGCCAGATGAGTCACTGGTCTCGCAGCTCGGCGCCGTCTTGGATGTGGCTGCGGCGATCGACTCGGCGAAGGCGGAGATCCTGACTTCGGCTCGTCCCGAGTCGGTGCTCGACAAGCTGGTGGGGCTCCTGAGCCAGCACCGCGGCGACCCCGACGTCAAAGCCTTGGTCGCGGCGTCCAAGGGAGAGCTGATCGAGCGCGCCTTCGAGCGCAGCAAAGACTGGCTCTCCGCGTTCAGGGGGAAGAGTAAGCTCCTCCCCGGCGGCCGTGTTCGGCTCAGCTACGACTGGACGAGCAAGGCTCAGGGCCTCGATTGGCACCTGGTCGATCCACGCAAGGAGGGGCTGCGTTTCTCGCGCGAGCCCGAGACCGAGGCGCACAAGGGGCGCTTCGAGGTCGAGACCGACAAGAAGAGCCTGGTGATCTACGGAGCCGCCTATCTGCGGCACCGCCTGCAGTTCGATGGCGATGTGAGCTTCAAGTGGAAGTATCGCTGGGGCCGTCGGCGGACCGAGCAGGGCGATCAGCCCGTCCCGCTCAATCCCGGCCTACTGGCGATTGACGTGCTGCGGCCGCGCACTTTTGTCTACGGCAACTTCATGGTCACGCTCGGAGTCGCTGGCGGCAGTCGGGTCTTTGCCAAGCAATACAACAAGAGCAAGGAGACGATCCAGGAGATCGTCCAGGGCATGGGCAAGGGGGCCTTTCTGGAACTCGCGCATCGCGGAAAGCAGGTCGAGTTCAGGGTCGATGACAAGGTGATCCAGTCCTTCCCGGCCAAGAGGATCAAGGCTCGTGGCGCGGTGATGATCCTCGTGCCCGAGAGCATGATTCCGAAGGCGCCGAAGTCGGGTGGCAAAGAAGTCCCGAGCGCCTGGGTGGGGGATCTCATTGTCGAGGGCAAGCCCGCTGCCGTGAGCCTCGCCGCGGTGCGTTCGCGCTTCTACAAGCGATGGCTGCGGCGCTTCCCCGACTGAGCTAGGAGCTGGGGCTGAGTCGGCGCGGCGTGGCGTCGCCGGCTCAGCCGGGCTTCGGCGCCGACCCCAGGGCCCTGCTGCTTGGCGGGCTTTTTTCCCTGGCCTGCTAGTGGAGGCTTGCTCCTGCCCTTTTATCGCTCTATGCCGATGAAGCGATGGAAGGCCTCTCTACCCTCACGGAACGTCTCAAGCTCCTCTGCGACCCGACCCGGGTGCGGATCCTGAGCCTCCTCGATGCCGAAGAGCTCAGCGTTGGCGAACTCTGTGACGCCCTTGGCCTGGGGCAGTCTTCGACCTCCAACCACCTGGCCAAGCTCAAGGAAGCGGCGTTGGTCGCCGACCGGCGCAATGGCACACGGAGCTACTACCGCTTTGTTGCCGGCCGGCCAGGAGAGGCGGCGCATGCGATTTGGGAGTGGCTTGAGGCCAAGCTCAGCGAGGACGAGACGCTGCAAGCCGATCGCCAGCGCATGGAGGAGATCGTCCTCGCCCGGCAGAGTGGCGACTGGGTCGATCGGGCGGCCGGCTCGCTGGATCGCCGCTATGTGCCGGGGCGCAGCTTTGCTTCGGTTGCGGTCGCCCTGTCGCGTTTTATGGATCTTGGCGATTGTGTCGACATGGGCTCGGGTGATGGGGCGCTGATTGACCTATTACTCCCAGCATGTCGCTCCCTGACTTGTATCGATCTGCATCCACGCATGGTGGAGCACGGGCAGCAGCGGGCGCGCCAGCTCCGGGGCGCGCCGCTGCGCTTCCTCGAGGCCGACATGCAGGAGCCCCCGCTAGAGCCGGAGTCGGCTGACACCGTGCTCTTCCTGCAGAGTCTGCAATACGCCCAGGAGCCTAAGCGGGCGATCCAGAGCGCCTTCAAGATCCTCCGGCCGCAGGGCCGGGTCCTGGTGCAAACCCTCCAGAAACACGCCGACGAGCGCATGATTACCGACTACGGCCACCTTCACCGAGGTTTCACCCAGGCCTCGCTGCGCAGCTGGTTGACCCGTGCTGGTTTCGAACCGGTCTTTGCCGAGCGCGCAGGCCACGACCATCGACAGAACCACCTGGCCCTTCTCGTTGCGAGTGGGTGCAAGCCAGGGAGGGCCTGAGCCATGAGCGACCCCCTGATCCCCGCGTCCGGTATTCCTGCGGCCTTCCAGCCGCGCGAACGCGTAGCCCGCTTCCCCATCCTCGAGGCCATGTCCCAGCGCGTCCTCGTCTGGGACGGGGCGATGGGCACGATGCTGCAAGAGGCCGAGCTGAGCGACGCCGACTTCGACGGTAAGGAAGGCTGCAACGAGATCCTGGTGCGCACCCGTCCCGATCTCATCGCCCAGGTCCACCGCGCTTACTTCGAGAGCGGCGCCGATGTCGTCGAGACCGATAGCTTTGGCTCCACGAGCATCGTGCTTGCCGAATACGACCTTGAGGGCGAGTCCTTGATGCTCAACCGGGCGGCGGCAACGATCGCACGCGAGGTCGCCGACGAGCTAAGCACTCCGGAGCGGCCGCGCTTTGTCGCGGGTTCGATGGGGCCGACTACGCGTCTGGTGACGCTGGGGCATGTCGACTACAGCGACCTCTACAGCGGCTACCTGGAGCAGGCGCGCGGCCTGATCGAAGGCGGAGTCGATGTGCTGCAGATCGAGACCTGCCAGGATTTGCTACAGATCAAGTGCGCGACAGCTGCCTGCAAGGAGGCGATGCGCATTACTTCGCGCGAAGTGCCGATCGCGGTCACGATCACCGTTGAGACCACCGGGACCATGCTCGTTGGCTCAGATGTGCAGGCGGCGATGGCGATGATCGAGTCGCTGCCGATCGACATCATCGGCCTCAACTGCGCGACCGGCCCCGATTTGATGCAGGAGCACGTGCGCTTCTTGGGAGAAAACTCCACGCGCTTTGTGCTGGTGCAGCCCAATGCCGGGCTCCCGCGCAACGTCAAGGGACAGACGGTCTACGACCTGACGCCGGCTGAACTCGGCCGCTACCAGGCCAAGTTCGTCGATGAGTATGGGGTGACTGCGATTGGCGGTTGCTGCGGCACGACGCCCAAGCATATCGCTGAGCTAGAGCGCATCGCCAAAGAGCGGCAGCCCCGCGAGCGTCCACGCTATACCCCGCCGCAGCTGGCCTCGATCTATCACGCGGTGCCCCTAGACCAGGACACCGGGCCGTTGATCGTTGGGGAGCGCACCAATGCCAACGGCTCGAAGAAGTTCCGCGAGCTGCTGCTCGAGGAAAACTGGGACGGGCTGGTCGAGATCGCCAAGGGGCAGCAGCGCGAAGGCGCGCATGTCCTCGATGTTTGCACGGCCTATGTCGGCCGCGATGAGACTCGTGATATGCGCGAGCTTTTGTCCCGATTGGCGACTGCAGTGCAAATGCCGATCATGGTCGACTCCACCCAGCTCGACGTGCTCGAAGCCTCGCTGGAGCTACTGGGGGGCCGCTCGGTGATCAACTCGATCAACCTCGAGGATGGCGAGGGCAAGGCCGACGCCATCTGTCGACTGGCGCGCAAGCATGGCGCGGCGATGGTGGCCTTGACCATCGACGAGGAGGGCATGGCCAAGACTGCCGAGCACAAACTCGAGGTCGCTAGGCGCATCCACGACATCGTCGTGCATCGTCATGGGCTGCCGTCGAACTGCCTGCTCTTTGATCCGCTGACCTTCACCATTGCCTCGGGCGACGAAGACAGCCGCGATGCCGGCATCCAAACCCTCGCCGGCCTGGAGGCGATCAAGCGTGAGCTGCCCGGCGTGCGCACCCTGCTCGGCCTCTCCAATATCAGCTTTGGCCTTAGACCGTATCCGAGGAGGATCCTCAACTCGGTCTTCCTCTCCGAGGCGATGGCCAAGGGGCTCGATGCGGCGATTATGAACAGCGCCAAGATCATCCCGGTGCATCAACTGACCGACGAGGAGCGGCAGGTCACTCTGGATCTGATCTACGACCGAAGGCGAGAGGGATATGACCCGCTGTTCCGCTTCATCGAGATCTTTGGCGATCGCAAGGTGACGGACGCGCCGGCCGAGGACGAGATGGATCTGCCGGTCGAGAGACGCCTGGAGAAGCGCATCATCGACGGCAACAAAACCGGGATCGAAGTGCATCTAGACCAGGCGCTGGAGAAATACGAGCCGCTCGAAATCATCAACCGAGTCCTGCTGGAGGGGATGAAGGTCGTTGGTGATCTCTTTGGTCGCGGCGAGATGCAGCTGCCCTTCGTCTTACAGTCGGCCGAGACGATGAAGGCTGCAGTCGCCTATCTTGAGCCGATGATGGAGAAGGTCGATGGCCAGCAGAAGGGCACTCTGGTGCTGGCGACGGTGCGCGGCGACGTGCACGACATCGGCAAGAACCTCGTCGACATCCTGGTCAGTAACAACGGCTACAAGGTCGTCAACTTGGGCATCAAGCAGCCGCTGGAGTCGATCCTCACGGCGGCGCAGGAGCACGATGCCAGCGCCATCGGCATGAGTGGGCTTCTGGTCAAGTCGACAGTGATCATGAAGGAGAACCTCGAGCTGATGCGTGAGAAGGGCTGGGCTAAGCCGGTGATCTGCGGCGGCGCTGCCCTGACTCGCGGCTATGTCGAAAGCGATCTGCGCCAGGCCTTTGGGCGCCGGGAGGTCTATTACGGGAAGGACGCCTTCACCGGTTTGCACCTGATGGACGAGATCTGCGACATCTCCGCGGTCAAGACCCTGACCAAGGAGACGCCGCACAAGGTCGTGCGCCATATGACTCGTGCCGAGAAAGAGGCGAAGCTGGCGCACACGGTGCAGGAGTATGTGGAGCCTTCGGTGGCGCGACTGGACGAGCTGCCAAAGCCGCCGTTCTGGGGGGCTCGCTGCGCCGTTGGCGAGGAACTCGAGCTGCGCACCATCCTGCACTACGTCAACCGGCGCGCCCTCTTCAAGTTCCAGTGGCAGTACCGGCAGGGGAAGATGAAGGCGGCCGAGTACCAGGAGCTACTGCAGCGCGAGGTCGAGCCGAAATACCATGCGTGGGTGCAGCGGGTGCTCGACGAGGACATGCTCGCTCCGAGCGTGGTCTATGGCTACTGGCCCTGCAACGCAGACAAGAACGACATCGTGATCTTCGATCCTGAGGATCAGGATCGGGAGTTGGGCCGTTTCTCTCTCCCTCGGCAGCCCAAGGGTAAACGGCTTTGCGTCGCCGATTTCTTTTTGCCACTGAGTGAAAAGCGACGTGACGTGATCGCCTTTTCGTTGGTGACCATGGGGCAGAAGGCCACGGATAACTGCCAGAAGCTCTTCGAGGCTGACAACTACGACGATTATCTGCACTTCTACGGGCTCTCGATCGAGGCTACCGAAGCTTTGGCAGAGTACTGGCACAAGCGCATCCGTCAGCAGCTGCATATAGCCGAAGAGGATGCTCTTGAGGTCGAGGGGCTGTTCAAGCAGAAGTATCGCGGGAGTCGTTACAGCTTTGGCTACCCGGCCTGCCCGAACTTGCAGAACCAGGTGCAGCTCTGTTCCATGCTCGGCGCCGAGCGTATCGGGGTCAGTTTGACTGAGGACTGGCAGCTGGTGCCGGAGCAGGCCACCTCTGCCCTCATTTGCCACCACCCCGAGGCCAAGTACTTCAACGTCTCGGTGCGCTGATAGGGGCCGGGGCTGTCGCTCCGATGCCTGGCTTCTGGTCTTGCTGCTGAGCGCATGCCGGGGGCTACGGCCTTTGCCGGGCGCTTCTTCGCACTCTGCCGCGTGTGCTTCGGGGGGATCAGTGCTTCGGGCTCGGCACATGCTCCGGCTAACCTGTGCGCTCGCCCTGACCTGCATTCTTTTGAAGGCTGCCCCAAATGGATGAGCGCTACACGATCTCGGACCCCTGGCTTCTGAGCCCGCTCCCGATCTATGGCTCTCTCGCTCGCGAGGATTACGCCGCGCTGGGCTTCAAATGTGGACTGGAGGTGCACCAGCAGCTCCTGACCAAGCGCAAGCTCTTCTGTCGCTGCCCGGCTGGCCTGTACCACCGCGATGGCGAGCATGATGCCGAGGTGCTGCGCCATATGCGGCCGACCCTCTCCGAGATGGGGGAATACGACGGCACGGCCTTGATGGAATTCAAGACTCGCAAGCAGATCATCTACCTGCTGCGCAACGAAACCGTTTGCACCTATGAAATGGACGACGCGCCGCCCTTTGAGATCGACGATGTCGCTCTCGACCGTTCGATCGGGGTCGCGATGATGCTCGGCTGCAATATCGTCGGCGAGGTGCACATCACCCGAAAACAGTATCTCGACGGCAGTATTCCCACCGGCTTCCAGCGCACTGCGATTATCGGCACCGACGGGGATATTCCCTATCGCGACGGGATGGTGCACATCCGTCAGATCAGCATCGAAGAAGACAGTTGTCGTGAGGTTAGCGATGAGGGGCACTGGCGGGTCTACCGCACCGACCGTCTGGGCATGCCGCTGATCGAGACCGTGACCGACCCCGATATGAAGACGCCCGAAGAGGCGATGGAGGTCGGGCAGATGATCCGCTGGCTCTCGCGTGCGAGTGGCCTGGTCCGAACCGGCAGCGGCACCGGGCGACAAGACGTCAACGTCTCGGTCACCGGCGGGACGCGCATTGAGATCAAGGGTGTCCCGAGTCTGCGCATGGTGCCGCGCCTGACCCATAACGAGGCGCTGCGCCAACGCAGCCTGGTTGGTATCCAGGGCGAGCTGGCCAAGCGCGGGGTCACACCCGAGAGCATCGAGGGCAAGGGCTACGACGTAACGCAGTTCGTGCGCAATACCACCTGCAGCTTCCTCGCAAAGGCTCTGGAGAAGGATGCTGTGGTCCAGGCGATTCCGCTGCCGGGTTTCCAGCGCCTGCTCGAGACCGAGACCCAGCCGCGCACGACCTTCCTCAAGGAGTTCAGCGATCGCATCCGGGTCATTGCCTGCATCGACGAGCAGCCCAACCTCCTGCTCTCCACCCAGGACGTGCCGACCCTGTCGAGCCACGAGTGGCGCCGGGTGATCCGTGCCTGCGAATGCGAGGAAGACGTGCCGGTCATCGTTGTCTGGGGCAGCAAAGAGGATACGGACACGGCGATTCAGGAGATTGCCATCCGCGCTCGCGAAGCCTGCGCGGGGATTCCCAACGAGACGCGCCAGGCTTTGGATGATGGCACCACGGGTTTTGAGCGGATCCTCCCTGGTGCTGACCGCATGTATCCGGACACCGACCTGCCGCCGATTGCTCTGAGTGATGAGCGTGTCGACAAGATTCGCGAGAGTCTGCCGATACCGCCATGGGAGCGGGTGGCCCGTTGTCGCGAGCTTGGCGTGAACGAGAACCTGACCCAGCGCTTCGCCCGCAGCCGGGCCTGGTGGCTCTTTGAGGCGCTGCTTGGCGATCTCAAGGAAGGGAAGGTCAGCCCCAATCAGTTGGCGTCGCTGCTCTTGGATCGCCACTGTGCTCGCCCGCCTCGGGTCGAAGAACTCGAGTGGTGGCAGGCGCGGCTTGCTGAGGTGCAGTCGGGCGAGATCCTGCTCGAAGCTCTCTGGAGCCATCGCCAAGAGCCGCTGCCGCGGCGGGAAACCGAAGTTGCCGAGAAGTGGTTCCGCTCCAAGGTTGCGGAGCAGCCGGAGGACTTCGTCCGGCATGAGGACAAGCGGGAGCACGCTCTCTTGGGCGCGGTGATGCCCTCGCTACGCGGGCGGGTGCCCGGCAAAACCGTTCGGGCCTGGGTGAAGGAGGTGCTCTCATGAGCGGCGCCGTGAATCAGGAGGACTTCAAAGGCTATCGCAGCCCGACGCTGGATCTCCTCGTCCGAGAGAAAGCTCCCGTATGGAGTGAAGTCACGCTCAAGACCTCGCGGGGCGACTTCAGCGGGGTCATTCTCCCGCGCAGTGAAACGGCCGATGCCGAGCACATCTCGCTCAAGCTGGCGACGGGATACAACATCGGCATCCGCCACGACACGGTCGAGTCGATCCTGGTCGAAGGCCGCAAGGTGGCCAACTACCAGATCCCCGAAAAGGAGTTCCCCTTCGACCCGAAGAAGCCGCGGGTCAAGCTCTTCGGCACCGGTGGCACCATTGCCAGTCGTCTCGACTACCGCACCGGCGCGGTGATCCCGGCCTTCAGCCCAGGCGAGCTCTATGGCTCGGTGCCGGAGCTCGCAGATATCTGCAACATGGAGACCGAGAAGCTCTACGGCGTGTTCAGTGAGAACATGGGGCCGGAGCAGTGGATGGGCACGGCCAGGGCCATCGCCGCCGAGATCGAAAAGGGCGTGGCCGGCATCGTCGTCGGGCATGGCACCGACACCATGCACCACACCGCCGCGGCGCTGACCTTCATGGTGCAGGACTCACCGGTGCCGATCGTGATGGTCGGTAGCCAGCGCTCCAGTGACCGGCCGAGTTCGGACGCGGCGATCAACTTGATCAATGCGACGCGTACCGCCGCTACCAGCGACATTGCCGAGACTATGGTTTGCATGTTCGGGCCGACCAGCGACAAGTATGGCTTGCTGCATCGCGGCACCCGCGTGCGCAAGATGCACTCGTCGTATCGCTCGACCTTCCGCACGCTCAGCGATATCCCACTCGGCAAGATCGACATGAACGGGGTGACGCCGTTCCGCAGCGATTACAACAAGCGTCGCGATGACAATCAGGTCAAGCTCAACGCCGTTTTCGATGATCGCGTCGCCATTGTTTACTACTACCCGGCGATGAAGCCGGACGTGATCGAGTCGCTGGTGGATAACGGCTACAAGGGCATCGTGATCGCCGGCACCGGGCTTGGACATGTCAACAAGCCGCTGTATCCGGCGCTGGATCGCGCGCGCGAAGCGGGCGTCCACGTCTACATGACCGTGCAGACGCTCTGGGGCTACGTGCAGATGTACGTCTACGAGACCGGGCGCATGATTATGGAGAAGGGCGTGGTCCCGGCCGCGAACATGCTGCCCGAGGTCGCGTATGTGAAGTTGGGTTGGGCGCTTGGCCAAAGCCATGATCCAGAAGAGGTCAAGCGCATCATGCTGACCCCGATCTGCGGCGAAACGACCGAGCGCGAGCCGCATAACGGCTACCTGCTCTTCCAGGGCGGCATCCCGGAAGTGGACGAGTTTATATCCTCGCACTGGAAGTAGGGGGCGCGGAAGCGGCATGGGGGCGGCGTAATCCCTTTCGTGGGCTCTTGCGCCACCCCAGCGCCGGCTCCAGTCTCTGCGTATGGACTCCCCTCGCAGCCCTGCCCCAGGAAGCGAAAGCTCCCCGGTCTATACCATCGCCCCGGCTACCCAGCTGCTCTGGTTGCTGGGGGGGCTGATGTCTGCGGCGCTGCTTGTCACCGTCCTTGCCTTCACCGATTTTCAGCTGCTCGCACCCCTACCCGAATACCCCTTTGAAGCGGGAGCCGCGACTTGGGTTCTTGGCAGCCTCTTGCTGCTACGGGCCCTGATCTGGCCTCTGCTGTCCTATCGGGCCTGGCGCTTCGGGCTGCGGCCCCACGATGTTTGGCTGCGCCATGGCGTGCTCTGGCGGACGCGGCGTTCGGTGCCGCGGGTGCGTATCCAGCACGTCGATGTTGAAAGTGGGCCGCTTGAGCGCTTGTTCGGCCTGGCGACCCTCGTGGTGTACACGGCCGGCACCGGCGACGCCGACGCTCGTATCCCCGGCCTCAAGATCGGTAGCGCCGAGTGGCTGCGCGAGGAGCTGCTGCCGCGCCGTATGAGTGGGCCGCCGCCTTTGCCGCAGGGGGCTTTGCCTGTGCCGAGGCTTGGGAGTTCGCGCGAGTGGCTCTATGAGCATGCACGCGGGCCTAGCTCACCTTGCCGGTTTTCGGGTGCCTCGCCTTCGGAGTCTTCCTTCGATCCCTCTGGGGCAGAGGATGCCTCCGGCCCTGCCGCTTTGGAGCAATAGGGCCAGGTATGAGAGCGTCGCTCCAGGGCCTGCCGCCGGTGAACGAGCTGCACTCGCTGCATCCCTTCACCCTGATCTTCGATGCGCTCGCCGCGATGAGGGTCCTCGCGGTACCGACGCTCTTACTCTTCACCTTCAGCAGCGGCTCCTTCCGCTCCTTCGTTCCCCTGGTCATTGCCGCGGGTCTACAGATCATCATTGGCTCGATGCGCTTTGCCTCGATGCGTTATGGCATCCACGGCTCACAGCTGGTGATCCAGGAGGGCATTTTGAGTCGCCGCGTGCGAACGATCCCGATCCGCACGATCCAGAACATCTTTCTGAAGAGGAACCTCCTTCATCGCATCCTTGGCGTTTGTGAACTCCGAGTCGAGACCGCGGGGGGCGGCAAGGCTGAGGCTCGGCTCTCTGTCGTGGCCGAAGAGGATGCTCAAAGTTTGCGCAGGGGGATTCTGGCGCGGGCGGAGGCTGGCGGCGCGTTGGCTGGCTCTGCCGACTTGGGTACGGCAAAGGAGCCTGAGCCGACACTGCTGCGGCGCTCGGGCCTGGGCGAACTCTTCCTCGCTGGCGCCACGGCCAATCGTGCGGGTGCGCTCGTTCTGGTGCTCTTGGGCCTCTTGGAGTTCGCCGACGAGTTCGGGGACAAGATGAAGCTGTGGCTGGAGATTGCGGCGGACTATGTGCTCGGCCAGCTCGGTGACGATCCTGTGGTGCTGGCGGCTTTCGCCCTGCTGCTGCTGATCCTCCTTGGTTGGATCGTGGCGATCTTCTTGACCCTGCTGCGCTACTACGGATTCGAGCTGCGGCGCACGCCCGATGGGCGTGGTCTGCATCGGCGCCAGGGGCTCTTCACCCAGTTCGAGGGGGTGCTGCCGCGGGAGCGCATCCAGGTGCTGCGGGTCGAGGCGAATCCTCCGCAGCGCTTGCTGAGCTGCGCCATCGTCCGCGCCGAAACCGCGGGTTCGGTGCAGGAGAAGGAATCTGCTGGGTCGACGACGCTGTGTCCGCTGCTGTGGCAACGAGAGCTGGGCTCTTTTTGCCGTGCCATCTTCGAAGACCTCGACTTCTCGGCCATCGAGCTGCAGCCGGTGCACCGGGCGGCACTGCGGCGTGGCTTCGTTCGCTTTCTTTTGGGGCTGGGGCTCTTGGCGATCTTGCTGAGTCAGATTTTTGAGCTGCAGCCTTGGTGGCTGCTCGGAGCCGCGCTTCTCGCCTCGGGGCCACTCGCCTTGCTGCGCTACTGGGCCATGGGCTGGGCGCTCGAAGGCGGCTTTTTGATCAGCCGCGGTGGCATTTGGAATCGCAAGCACTGGGTCGTGCCGGTCTCCCGGGTGCAGACCCTCAGTATCGTGCAGAGCCCTACGCAGCGGGTGCTGCGGATCGCTACCCTGAGGGTCGACACCGCGGGGGCGCTACGTTTTCAGAGTGCGAGGATCCTCGACCTACCCCTGTCCACTGCGCGGCGGCTCTATGAGGAGCTGGCGCGGGGAGCGGCCCTTGGTGCAGCACATGACGGACTTTGACCTGCTCGGGCCTTCTGGGCCCGGGCCCTCAAACCAGGGAGCGCCGGTCGGCTTCTTGGCCGCGTGCGGCCAGGAGTTCAAGGCGTCCGGCCCGCTCCACGATCCGGCCTTGGATACGATCCGAGACTCGGAGCAAGAAGGGGTTGAGGCCGGGAACGTGAGGCAGGTAGGCGAAGACGACTTCCTCGTGGCCAGGGCGGATGAAGCAGGCGACCTGGCGGTCGCGGCTCATCTCGATGCAGAGGAGTTCGCTGAAGTCCGCGGAAGCACTCATGCTGCTGGCATCGGTCCAGGGCAACGGGGTTCTGCAGCGTGCTTGCTGCGTGCCTTGCTACTGCTGCTTCCGCTACTGGCCGGCTGCACCGGCTACCAGGCGATTACCGGCGGTGGAGCCTATCGCTCCTCGCAGCTGAGTCCGGATGAACTCATCTGGCGTCTGCGCGAAGATGGGATTCGGTCGGTGATTTGCCTGCGGGGGGATCGCCCGGGCCATAGGTGGTGGGAGAGGGAGGTCGAGATCTGCGCCGAGCGGGGCGTCGCCCACTACAGCTTGGGCTGGAGTGCCTTCGGGATCGGTGACGATCGCATCATCGCCTACCTGCGCTTGCTCGACTCGACGCCACGGCCATTGCTCATCCACTGCCAGGCCGGCCGCGATCGGACTGGCTTGGCTGCGGCTATTTACCGGCACCATGTGCTCGGGCACGCGGCCGAGGATGCCGAGGACGAACTGGCCTTCTTGCCGTATGGGCATGTCCCGCTCTTTGGCTATGAGGCGATGGACCAGGCCTTCGAGCGATACCTTGCCAACTATGATCGCTTTGTAGTGGCTGCGCGGGGGCGTTAAGACAAAGGGATGCACGTTCACGACGGGGAACAGAACTACCACCGCACGTTTTTTCTGGGGGTCACCCTCAACATTGCCTTCGTGGTGGTGGAGCTGCTGTACGGCACTTGGGCTGGCAGCCTCGCCCTTGTGGCCGATGCCTGGCATAACCTGAGTGACGTGCTCGGTCTGCTGCTTGCGTGGGGGGCCTACTATGCGGCGAACAAGCGCCCCAGCGCCCGTTACACCTACGGCCTGCGCAAGTCGACCATCCTGGCGGCGCTCGGTAGCGCCATCCTTCTCCTGGTCGCGCTGGGTGCCATTGGCTGGGAGGCCATCGGGCGCTTCTTCATCCAGCCCAAGGTCTCGGGCCAGACGGTGCTGGTTGTTGCCGGCATCGGCTTTGTGATCAACAGCATCACGGCGCTGCTGTTCTTTGCTGATCGCAAGCGCGACCTCAACCTCCGTGGGGCCTTCTTGCACATGGCGGCGGATGCCCTGGTCTCTTTGGGCGTCCTGGTGTCGGGCCTGGTGATCATGTGGACGGATTGGAGGATCCTCGATCCGCTGATCAGCCTGGCCATCGTCGTGGTCATCCTGATCGGCACCTGGGATCTCTTGCGGCAGTCGCTGGGGCTCTCCCTGGACGCCGCGCCCGAAGGCCTCGATGTGCCCGCCGTCGAGTCCTGGCTCCTGGAACAATCCGGAGTCTCCGAGGTGCATGACCTCCACGTCTGGGCCATGAGCACCACCGAGACCGCGATGAGCGCCCACCTGGTCATGCCAGAGGGCGCAAGCGACGAGTGGTTGCACAGCACCGCAGATGGACTCCTCAGCGAGTTCCACATCGCCCACCCGACCCTCCAGGTCGAGCGCGGAACCCAGCCCGGTGCCTGCCGCCTCGAGCAAGGCGACGACGGCATGCCGCAGGCGCATGGGCACAGCCACGGGCATGGGCACGGGCACCAGCATGGGCACGGGCACCGGCACTAAGCGCAGCTGAGGAGCCGGAGTCGGACCCTGGTCTAGACGCTGGGTGGCCCAGCTATCCGGTACCACGTACGTTGCCCAGAGCTCTATCCCCGAGCTTGTCCACTGGTTTTGAATGTAGGGCGTGATAATCAAGTCCTTGAAAAATAGGTACTTGAGCATCCTCGCACTGTTTGGGCTGGCTCAGTTCCCCGCTCTATCCCCAACTTGTCCACAGAGGATCCTTGCTCTAGTGACAATGTTTCGATATTTCGGGAAATATGGAAATGAAGGAAGCCCTCGGCGTCTTGGCGGCGCTTGGCCACCGGTCACGGCTTGAACTCTTTCGGCTCTTGGTGCGGGCGGGTCCGGCTGGCTTGCCGGCTGGGGAGCTGGCGCGCGATCTGGGGCAGGCGGCTTCGACGGTCTCTACCCATCTCAAGCGCCTCACCGAGGTGGGGCTGGCGACTTGTGAGCGTCAGGGGCGGGTGCTGCGCTACGGGATCAACGTGGACTGCGTCCAGGCTCTCTTTTGGTTCCTTGGCGAGGACTGTTGCCAGGGGCGCCTGGAGCTTTGCCCGCCGCCGACCTTTCGGATCCAGCAAGAGTTGGAGGGGCTGCAGCGTGGGCCGCGCGCAGGCTTGGAGCAGGTCCTCTTCATCTGTTCGCGCAACTCGGCGCGCAGTCAGATGGCGGAGGCCATACTCCGGCACCTGGCGCCGGAGCGCTTTCGGGTGGCGAGTGCTGGGATCCGGGCCAGCGAAGTGCATCCCTGGACGCTGGAGGTGCTGCAGGAGCGCGAGGTCGACGGCTCCATGCTGGAGGCGAAGGACCTGGGCGAGTTCCTGGGCAAGGGGCCGATCGACACCGCGATCATCGTATGTGAGCGGGCCAAGGAGCACTGCGCCGAGCTGTACCCCTTCGCACAGAGCATCCTCGAATGGCCCTTCCCGGACCCGGTCGAGGCTGATGAGGCTGGGCAGTTGCGGGCCTTCCGCGTAGTGCGGGATCAAATCTGGGACAAGATCGAGAGCTGGCTCGAAGAAGCTGCTAGCGGCTATTTGCGAATGGAGCGGAACTGATGCGGATTGGAATCAATGGCTATGGCCGTATGGGGCGGCTCTTCTTGCGGGCAGCCGCGCGTTTTCCCGAGCTGGAGCTGGTGCATGTCAACGAGCCGAAGGGCTCGGATGAAACACTGGCTTTGATTACCGAGTTCGACTCGGTGCAAGGGCGCTTCGCTTCCCCGTGCAGCTCGCCGGCCAAGGGGCGACTGCGGATTGGCGAGCAAGAGCTCCGGCGCACGGCCGCGACTTCGCCAGCAGAGATCGACTGGGCGGCTAGCGGTGTGCAGCTCGTTGTCGAGGCCAGCGGTCGCTTCCGCAGCACGGCGCTGCTGCAGCCGCATTTCGAGAACGGTGCCCAGCGCGTGCTGGTCTCGGCGCCGGTCAAAGATGGCCCACCGAACATCGTTGTGGGAGTCAACGATCAGGGCGTCGACTTCGCCTCCGAGAGAATCCTCACGGCGGCTTCCTGCACGACGAATTGCCTGGCGCCGGTCGTTCGAGTCCTGCACGACAGTTTTGGCATCGAGCGCGGCGTCGTGACCACCATCCACGATCCGACCAATACCCAAGTCGTGCATGACTTGCCGCAGAGTGACCCGCGGCGCTCGCGCGCGGCGCAGATCAACTTGATCCCGACCACGACCAACTCGGCTACGGCTGTGACTCTCATCGTGCCGGAGCTCGCCGGCAAGCTGGACAGCATCGCGGTGCGCGCCCCGGTGTTGAACGCTTCGCTGACCGACTGCGCCTTCCACGTGGCGCGTGACTGCTCGCCCGAGGAGGTCAACGCCGCGTTGAAGGCGGCGAGCGACTGCGCGCCCCTTCGCGGCATTCTCGGCTACGAGGAGCGGCCTTTGGTCAGCAGCGACTTCGCCGGTGATCCGCGTAGCGGCATCGTCGATGCGCTCTCGACCCGGGTCGTCGACCGGCGCCTGGTCAAGGTGATGGCCTGGTACGACAACGAATGGGGCTACGCCAATCGCCTCGCCGAGCTCGCCTTGCGCATTGCCCAGGCAGCCGTCTGAGATGCGGGCTCTACGGGAATACGCAGTCGTCACCGGGGCCTACTGGGTCTTCACGCTGACCGACGGCGCCCTGCGTATGCTCATGCTCTTCCACCTGCACCGGCTCGGCTACTCGCCGGTCGAGGTGGTGTCGCTGTTCTTGTTCTACGAGTTCTTCGGCATCGTCACCAACTTCGTCGGTGGCTGGCTCGGCGCGCGTTTCGGGCTCAAGTGGACGCTCTTCTTGGGCTTGAGCCTGCAGATCGTGGCTTGCAGCGTTTTGGCCTGGCGGGCGCAGGCCTTGACCATTCCCTTGGTGATGGCGGCGCAGGGCCTCAGCGGCATCGCCAAAGACCTGACCAAGATGAGTTCGAAGAGCTACGTCAAGCTCGTCGTGCCCGAGGGCGACAGCCGGGGGCTGATGAAGTGGGTGGCTCTCTTGACCGGCTCCAAAAACGCGCTCAAGGGGCTCGGCTTCTTCCTCGGTGGCGCGCTGCTGGGCCTGGTCGGTTTCGCCAATGCCAACTGGGGCATGTCCGCGGCTTTGGCCCTGGCGCTGATGGTGAGCATCCTCTTGCTGCCGCAGGCCATGGGCCGGGCGAAGGAAAAGCCTGGCCTCTCGGCACTGATCTCTCGCGACCCGCGCATCAACTGGCTGTCAGCCGCGCGCCTCTTCCTCTTTGCCTCGCGGGATGTCTGGTTCGTCTTTGCGTTGCCCATCTACCTCAGTAGCGAACTCGGATGGAGTCATGCCGGCTCGGGAGCCTTTCTCGCCGCTTGGGTGATCGGCTACGGCATGGTGCAGGCGAGCGCGCCGCGACTGGTGGGCGGCAAGGGCGCGGCCAAGGCCCTGGATGGGGGGCGGGCCCTGCGCCTGACCCTGCTGCTGTCCTTGCCGCTGGCGGTGATCGCTGCCCTGCTCTACGCGGGCCTCGACCCGGCGCTGACCCTGATCGGCGGGCTGGTCATCTTTGGGGTCGTTTTTGCGGCCTGCAGCGCGCTGCACAGCTTTTTGATCGTGCACTACGCCGAGCGCGGCCAGGTCTCCCTCGGCCTAGGCTTTTACTACTCGGCCAACGCTGCCGGTCGCCTCGCTGGCACCATCGCTTCGGGGCTGGTCTATCAGGCCGCCGGCTCGGGGAAGAGCGGGCTCATCGCCTGCCTTGCCGTCTCCCTGGCTTCCGTCTTGCTGAGCGCCCTGCTCTGCCTTCTGCTGATCCGGGCCGAGGAACGGCTGGCTGCGCCCTCTAGCTAGGCGGCGGAACTCGCGAGAAGCGGCAGGTTCTTCCTGCCTGGGACTCCGAGGCGCTACACTCGCGGCCCAGGTCACTGCCCGGAATCGTTAGGGAGTCTCCCCATGAATGTCGTCGTTACAGGTGGAACCGGCTTTGTCGGTCGGCGGGTTGTCGAGACCCTTCTCGAACGCGGCGATGCCGTGTGCATCGTCACTCGGGATGCCGCGAGGCTGCCGAGCACCTTCCACGGACTCGTCGAGACGATGAGCTGGGACGAACTCGATCTGTCGGGGAAAGACGCGGTCGTGCACCTGGCGGGCGAGAACATCTTCGCCAAGCGCTGGAGCGAGGACTTCAAGCGCCGGCTGCGCAGCAGCCGCGTGGAGACTACTGAGCGGGTCGTTGAGGCCCTGGCCAAGGCCGAGCCGCGGCCTTCGGTCTTTGTCTGCGCCTCCGCCATCGGCATCTACGGCAACCAGGGGGAGGCCGAGCTGAACGAAAAGAGCTCTGCCGGCAACGGCCTTCTTGCCGAGATTGGCCAGGCTTGGGAGGCCGCCGCGCGCCAGGCCGAAGAGCACGGTGTGCGCAGCGTGCAGCTGCGGATTGGCGTGGTCCTTGGCGAAGGCGGCGGGGCGCTGGCGCGCATGATGGGCCCGTTCAAGGCCTACCTCGGTGGTCCGGTTGGCGGCGGCAAGCAGTGGGTCTCTTGGGTGCACGTGCGTGACGTGGCCCGGATCGTGGCCTTCGCCCTCGACCATGAGAAGGCCAAGGGGCCGATCAACGCGACGGCGCCCGAGCCGGTGCGGATGAAGGAGCTTTGCTCGGCGTTCGGCAAGGCCATTCATCGCCCGTCCTGGATGCCGGTGCCGGGTTTTGCCCTTCGGCTCCTCTATGGGCCGTCGGCGGAGGTGGTTCTCGGGAGCATCCGCACCCGGCCTTCCCGGCTTCAGGAACTCGGCTTTACCTTCGAGTTTCCCCAGCTCCAGGGCGCGGTCGAAGAGTGCTTGACCGAGCTCGTGGTTCCTTGATGCCTTGCGCAGCTCTCTACAGTGGCATCCACAGGGCAGCCGCAGTGAAGTCATGAGGCGGGCGAAGCACTGAGGTAGGGCGCTAGATATGCGCGCGAGGAAATCCCTGCAACTGGCCTTCGGCAGCGTTTGTGGACCGGCGCGGGCGATCAACGAAGACGAGTTTCTCGTCTACGAGCCGCAGGACCCCGAGGAGCTGCAGCGCCTTGGCCGCCTCCTCATCGTCGCGGACGGTGTCGGTGGCGGCCCTGCCGGTGCCGAAGCGAGCCACGTGGCGTTACGGCACTTCCTCGCCGCTTTCTTGGATGCTGAGGGGCCTTCGGCCGCGCGCCTTTCGCGGGGCGTGAGCGCCGCCAACTCGGCCCTTGCTGCCGAGGTCCGGCGCCGCCCCAACCTCGAGGGAATGGCTACGACGCTGACGGCCATCAACCTCCGAGGCCATCGACTCGAAGGGGTGCAGCTCGGGGACACCGTTTGCCTCTTGGGCCGGGAAGGGCAGTGGACGGCGCTGAGCCCGATCCACCGCGCCATGACCAGCACCCGCCTTACCCGTGCTGTTGGGGCCGGCGGCGAGAGAGCGGAGGCCGAGCCCTTCGAGGCTGAGCTGCGGGCTGGGGATCTGCTGCTCCTTGCGACCGATGGCATCTGGGACGGTCTTGGCGAAGAGCGGGTCTTCGGAATCTTGCGTGGGCTAGAGCCCGAACTCGGGGTGCAGCGCTTGCTGGAGGCTGCCCAGAGAACGGCGGGGGGCGATAACGCTACCGCCGTGCTGATGCGGGTTCCCGAGCTGGAGGTGGACCAGAGCACCAGCTTCCGCGAGCTGCACGAGATTTCACCGCCAGCGCCGCTGCCGGAATACGGTCGCGGCGAGGCTCCGGGGCGTATCCTGCGCCTGCTCCCCTGGCTATTTCTGGGCCTTGCGGCCTTGCTGCTTGCCGCCCACTTCGCAGGCTGGCTCCAGCGACTCTGAGCTGTCACGATACTCCGTGCTCCGGAGCTGCTGTCCTTTCCTCTACCGACCCACAGCCCATGCCCAAGAAGATCCAAAGGCGAGTCCCTGCTCCCCGTGCCCGCAACGAGGGCCCAAGGCCGGGTATCCCCGGTCTCGCGGATGGCAAGAATAAGCAGCATGGAGCCGGGCTCTTCGGATCCAAGGTCTCTGCCCGCGCGCTTGCGGATTTCACCACCCAGTTCGCGACCTTGCTCGAAGCCGGCATCCCGGTGGTCAAGAGCCTGCGCATCCTTGAAGGGCAGCTTCGGCCTGGGCCGTTGCAGCGCGCCGTCGCCCAGCTCGCCGTGGATGTCGAAGGAGGCACCCCGCTCTCCGAAGCGATGGAGAAGGAGCCGAAGATCTTCGATCAGCTCTACTCCAATATGATCCGCGCCGGTGAGGCCGGCGGTATTCAAGACACCATCCTTGAGCGCCTCGCGGCTTTCATGGAGAAGGCTGAGGAGATCAAGGCCCGGGTCAAGGGGGCTCTGGCCTACCCGGCCTTCGTCGTGATCATTGGCCTTGTCGTGATTGGCGCGGTGCTGATCTTTGTGATCCCGACCTTCAAGGAGATCTTCGAGAAGCAGCTGCGCAGCGACCTGCCGACCATCACCCAGCTCCTCGTGGATGCCAGCGACTTTGTGGTCTCGCACTGGTATCTCTGGTTCTTGGGCGGCCCAGCGCTGATCGCCCTGCATATGACACTCACCCGCAAGGTCTATGGCTACCGGCGCTGGCGTGACGGCCTTCTGCTCAAGCTGCCGGTCCTTGGCGTTTTGGTCAAACGGACCATCGTTGCGCGTTTTGCCCGCACCTTCGGCACCCTGATCCAGAGTGGTGTCCCGCACGTGCAGGGCCTTGAGATCGTCAAGGCTTCGGCGAACAACGTCGTCCTCCAAGAAGGCCTCGACGCGATCTCTGCGAGCATTAAGGAGGGCGAGGGGATTGCTCGGCCGATGGGGGAGACCCAGCTCTTCGACGACCTGGTCGTCAACATGGTCGATGTCGGCGAGCAAACGGGCGAACTCGATCGCATGCTGATCCGCATCGCTGGCCGCTATGAGGTGCAGGTCGATCGTGCCGTCGATACCGTCATCAAAACGATGGAGATCATGATCATCCTCTTCCTGGCGCTGTTCGTGGGGCTCGTCGTTGCTTCGCTACTCGCGCCCATGATTCAGTTGATGGAGCAGGCCGGACGCCGTTGATCCGGTAGGGGATCGTGAGGCAGGACTTCAGATGACCCTTCGATCTCGACTGCTCCTGGCGATTTTCCTCGTCAACCTCGTCGTGCTCGGGGCGCTCTCGGTCCTGCTCTACTCGCGCAATCAGCGGAGCCTGGAGGAAGCGGCCGAGCGCTTCGCCGAGACCCGCCAGGAGTTCCTCAAGGACTTTGCCGGGCGCTACCGCGGGGACACCCTGTCGGTGGAGGCGATGCTGGAGTTCCGCAGCTTCCAGCGCCTGTTTCGCGATGTGCTGCTTGCCGACTTCTCTGGCGTTGCCGCTTCGGAGCTGGTCGGCACTAGCCAGACCCGGCATGCCTACGTGCAGATCAACCCCCTTGGCGCCGCCTGTCGGGATCCGCGGACTTTCCCCAAGGAGGAGATCCTCGCTGGTATCCAGAAGGCGATGGATACCGAGCAAGTGGTGCCCAGTGCCGGGGGCTTTTGCCTGCCGATTACCCGTGGCGATGGGCGTCTCGTTGGTGGTGGGTGGTTTTTGCCTCCGGGGGCCGTCACCGTCGAACGCTTGCCGATCGATCAGTTGCTGATCGCCATTGGGCTGGGGGTCTTGCTGATGGGCGGGGTGACCTTCATCGGCATGGATCGCTGGGTGCTGCGGCCGCTCGCCGATCTGAGCCGAGCTGCCGGGGAGCTTGAGAGAAGTGAGCCGGCTCAGGTGCAGAGGCGGCGGCACGGACCGCAGGAGTTCGATCGCGTCTTTGCCGCCTTTAACCACGCCAGCCGATTGATCCAAGAACACCGTGCCGAGCTTGAGCGTGCGGTCGAAGATGCGACCAAGCGCGCCAAGCGCCGAGAGCGTGAGCTAATCCTCTCGCAGCGCTTGGCGGCACTCGGCACTCTCGCGGCGGGCATCGCCCACGAGATCAACAATCCACTTGCGGGCCTCCTCAACGCCTCGAATCGCCTGCGCAAGAGCAAAGACCCAGAGCGGCAGCTCGTTTATCTGGAGCTGATCGAGGATGGGCTAGAGAGGATCCGCCAGATCGTCAGCCGGACCCTGGATTTTGCGCCTCGGAGCACCCAGGCCATTGAGTTTGTCTTGGCCGACTCGGTGCGGCGTGCGGAGCAGTTGATCGGACACCGGCTGCGAAGAGCTGGGGTAAGGTTGCTCGTCGCGGGCGAGCAATCTTCGGTGCGCGGAGACGCCCACGAGATGACTCAGGTCTTCCTCAACCTACTGATCAATAGTCTGGATGCGCTGGAGGAAGCGAAGACCCCCGATCCCGAAATCTCCGTTTCGATCCGCGAGATCGAGGAAGAGGGCGAGGAGCTGATTGAGGCACTGGTCCGTGACAATGGACCTGGCGCTGATGAGGATACTCTCAGTCACGTGTTCGACCCCTTTTATTCGACGAAGGGGGCGACCGCGAAGAGCAATTCGCTTTCGTCGGGACTTGGAATGGCGATCAGCTACACGATCATCGAGCAGCATGGTGGGCGCATGTCGGTGCATAGCACAGTGGGGGAGGGCTTCGAAGTGAGGATCCTCCTTCCGGCTTCCCTCTTAGGTGAGGTTGCCGAGTGAACTGGAGCATCGCAGTGCAGATGCTGGTCTTGACGGGGCTCTCGGGCTTCTTCTCCGCCGCCGAGACCGCCCTCTTCAGCCTCGAGCCATTGCAGGTCGAGGAGCGCACTCGTGGGCGGAGTCCCTGGGCGCGCTCCTTGCGTTGGTGCATCGATAGGCCGCGCACCGTGCTCCTCGCGGTGCTGATCAGCAATCTGGGGATCAACACCTACTACGCGGCGCTCGCTGGTGCATGGATGGCGGAGGCGCAAGCACTTTGGCCCATCGTGTTTCTGGCTTCGACGCTGTGGCTGATCTACTTCGCTGAGATCATCCCCAAGTCCCTGGCCCTGGGCTTGTCTGGGCCTTACGCGAGTTTTGCTTCACCGATACTGCGGGTCTGGACTCGCATCCTGTGGCCCATCCTGGCTCCTGCTGGGCTGCTCTTGCGCTATCTGCAGCACCGGGTGGCGCGGTCGCCGGCTCGCCCGCCACTGCTCACCCAGGAAGAAATGCAGGAACTGGTGGCGCAGAAGCCGGAGCGCTTTGGCCTCGGCAAGCGCAGCGCGCTCTTGATCGGCGAAATCGTCGAATCGGCGGGGATCCTGGTCTCCGAGCTCATGGATAGTCTCGTCGATCTGGGGCAGCTCGCCCCGGATGCGAGCGTCGCTGAGGCGCGCCAGCTCGCTTTTGCCCGCGGGCTCAGTTTCGTGGTCCTCGTCGATGAGGATCAGGTCGTCGGAATCGTCGATACACGCAGCCTATTGCCGGCTCCAGCAGATCAGCCCTTATCCGAACTCGTGGTGCCCATCCCGGCCATCCCGGAGCTGGCGCGGCTCTCGCACCTCCTGGAGCTCTTCCGTGAGAAGCGAGCCGAGCGGGTGCTCGTCGTCGATGAATATGGGGCATCAGCGGGGATCGTCAGCTGGGATGACTTGCTCGAGAAGCTTGTCGGCGAACTGGTGAGCGTCGAGCGCGAAACGACCGAGCTGCCGGTTCGGCAGCTCGGGCCCCGCACCTGGGAGCTGAGAGGCTCACTGGGTCTACGCGAGGTCGAAGAGCTGCTCGGCCTGTCCCTACAGCGCGGCCGTAATCGCACGATCGGTGGGTGGATCACCGAGCAGCTCGGGCGACTGCCCCAGCGCGGCGACTCGGTGCACCTCGCCGGCTCCACTTGGGTTGCCAGTGATGTGCAGCGTGGCCGCGTTCTGAAGGTCACCGTCGAGTATCTGTCTCTGCCGCTCAGTGAGCAGAAAGGGGACGGAGCATGAGCTGGGCTGAGATTCTCATCCTCGGGCTGCCGCTCTTGCTTGGCATGTGCCTCAGCGCCATGTTTTCGGGCTTCGAGACCGGGGTCTATTCGCTCAATCGCTTGCGGCTGCAGCTGCTGCGCGATCGAGGAGAGGATCCTCGGGCGCAGGTGCTCGGCGAGTTCGTGCGGCGTGAGGACCTCCTCCTCTGTGTTTTTCTGATTGGCAACAACATCGCCAATATCCTGGTCGGCTCCTTGGCCGAGATCGGGATCAGCGCCTCGCTCAGCGACCCCTCCTATTCCACGCTGGTGACGACGGTGGTCGTGACCCCGGTGCTTTTCTTGCTGAGCGAGGCGCTTCCCAAGCAACTGTTCCGGCTGCATGCCGAGACCTGGCCCTACTCGATGGCGCGGGGGCTGTCCTTGTCGCGGAGGATCCTCTGGCCGTTGGTGCTTCTGGTCTTGCCGGTGTCGCGGATTGCCCTGCGCTGGGCCAAGGCGCGGCGGCGCGGGATGCAGGGGCTGCGGCGTGGAGCCTTTGCGCTTGAGCGGCTTTTTGCTGCTGCTGATGAAGAGCTCGGGAGTCTGCGGAAGACGGCGCTGGCGATCGAAGAGCGGAGTGGCCGGCCGATTGCTGAGTTCGTGAGGCCGCTCGCTGACTGCGAGACCCTGCCCGCTCATGCCCAGCTGCGGGATCTGCTCGCGGTCATCGCCCAGCGCCCCTTCCATCGCTTCCCGATTCAGGATCCCGATGGCGAGTACCGCAGCTACATCCATTACTTGGATCCCTATCTGGGCCGTGAGCAAGAGCCGAGCCCCGAGGAGGAGCTGCGGCCTCACGCCCATTCGATCTGCCCGTTGAGACCATCGCTCCCCCTGAATCGGGCGCTTGCGCGCTTGGAGGACAGCGGTTCGCGTGTCGGCAAGGTCCAAGCCGAAGATGGCGAGTTGCTCGGTTTCGTCTTCGCCCGGGACCTGGTGGCTGAGTTGTTAGCCTTTGACGGCGAAGCGCCGATGCACGAGTTGCTGTGAGCTGAGGGCGTCGAACTCTGCTTCAACCTGCTATGCTTCCCAGCCCATTTTTGCGGAAGCCGCCTCAGAACCCGGAAGCAGGGCCTCATGAACGACCGCGCCAAGAACACTCTCCTCGTCGTACTCGGCCTAGGCTTGGCCTTCAGTGTCGGGCAGCGTTTCGGCACTGCCCGGGCGCATTCGGGTCATGAGCTGGCCGCCGGGCCGAACCTCGCGGTTCCCTTGACACCGGAGCCACAGGGGCGGCGTGTCGGCGGTAATTCTCAGAAGCCGCAGCCACCGGTGACCGGGACCGGAGCCCCGTCCCAGCCTGGCCCCTTGGTCTGGGAGTCGGGAGGAGGCAGTTCGGGAGCGGCTGGGGGCATCATCGCGGTCACTGGCAGCTATGGCGTTGGGACTTCGGTGCTCTACGTGGTCGACGCCAAGAACCGGCAGCTCGCGGTCTACGAGGCGCGGGGCGGATCCCGAGGCAGCCGCCGGCTGGTCCTGGTGGGGGCGCGGAAAATCGACCTGGACCTGCAGCTTGAGGGCTATCGCGACGAGTCCGAGCACAGCTATGACCAGTTGCGGAAGATGTTCGAAAAGCGGGGTCTGATCCCTGCTGGGGGCGCAAGCAAGGGCGTTTCGGCCCCGACCCAGAGGGGCAGCGTAGGCGCCGGCCGCTGAGCCTCCAAAAACGGGGGAGACGAAGCTCGGGCCAGACTGGGCAGAACTCGGTTCCCCCCAGGAGGCTGGGGCCGGTATACTTCGCCGCTTGCCTTCCGTTGCTCCCCCCGCCGGAGGCGATAGCTCCGCTCCTCGATGCGGCTCCTCTCCTGGAGTTCACTCGGGTGCTGAGTCCCTGTCCGAGTCCCCGCATCGTGGCGCCCGCTTCGGTGCCATTTCTTGCAATTCCGCCCAAATCCCTGTCACGGAGGCTTTCCCGGTGACTGACGAATACATTCCTTTCGAAAAGGCCCTGGAAGAGCTGCAGATGAGTGAGGACGAGCTGAAGCGGCTCGTCTCCGATGCTGAGATCCAGGCCGTCCGCAATGACGGTGAGATCCGCTTGCGCCGCGCCGACATCGAAGCTCTTCGCGATCGTGGAGAGGTCGTTGAGGATCTGGTCTTCGCTGACGACGGGCTAGAGACCGACGAGACCGGTATGGTCACAGCGGTGCTCGAAGAGGATTCGCTGCTCGAAGAAGAGGATACTCTTGATCTCGACTCGGATGATCTCGTGATCGAGGAGAGGAGTCCTCTCCGCTCAAGTGCCGAGGCCTCTGTCCGTAGTCGTGGCCGAGCCGCCTCGATTCGCGATGACAACAAGGAAGAGGGGCACGAGAGCGGTCTCGATATCGCCCTGATGGTGGCAACGACGGTCGTTCTGATTTTTGCCTACTTCGTTGCTATGGACATCAGCCAGGCTTCCGCCACGCCGCTCACTGATTGGCTCGCCAATATGTTCCCAGGCCCAGGCAAGTAAGGAGCGCCCGGCTCCTTCCACTACTGCTTTTCCTGTTGTTGTTAGCTCGCGGCTGTTAACTCTCAGCTTGCTTGCGCTCAGCAGGGCTCCTGCGAGGCAGCTTCTCTTGCGAGAAGCTGCCTCGCTCGCGTAGGGGGCGGTAGAGCTGGGGGTAAGGGGCTGAGCCGAGCGATCCCTGTGGGGTCAAGTCAGCTTTCTTTGGAGGCCGCGCTGGGCCGGTGGAGACAGAGTCGCGCCGTCCCTGCGCATCTGCTCCAGCTCGAGGCGGCGCTCAAGGGGAACCCCTGCTACTGGGTGTGGGTGCTCCGCGAGTGCGGCGAAGTACTGTTGCAAGATGGTCTGGCAGTGTTCCTTGGCGTCCTGCGATACCTGGGGTCGCTTCGCTGCCTTCTCCAAGACTTGCGAGGGGTCCGCGAGGATCCTCTCGATGGTCTCGGCTAGGGCTGTTGCGGCTCCAGGGGGCACGAGCCAGCCGCCTTCGCCGACGCGTTCGGCGAAGGCGCCCACTCCGGTGGCTAGGACCGGACGGCCTAGCTCGAAAGCCTCGTCCAGCACGAAGCCGTAGGTCTCGAAACAGTCGCTCGGGAAGACCGCGATATGCGGGGCGGCGTTGGCGATCTCTTGCCACTGGTAGGCGCCACGAATGCGGACCGGCAGGCCCCTTGCGAGTTCCTCCAGGCGGACGCGCAGCTCTTCGGAGTCGCAGCGGCCGAAGATGTCGAGGGAGAGCCTGCCTCTGAGTTCGCGGCGTTCGGCCAGGAGTCGGAGAGCTTGCAACAGGGTGTCGACGCCTTTGCGCGCAGTCACGTTTCCCCAATAGGCAAAGCGGAGTTCCTCCCCTTCCTGCCACGCGAGTTCCGGCACCTGGCAGTCCTCGAATCGTTTTGTATAGCCCAGGGGCTGTAGCTCAATCTGCAGGTCTTCCAGCCTGAGGCCGCGTTGCACTAAGTCCGCAGTCGCCCTAGTTGCTGCGAGCACCCGTCTCGCACGTAGTAGCTCTGCCCGCATCGAGTCGGCGAAGAGCTCGATTCCCTCGCGGAGCTCTCGCTCCGATTCATGGCCTCGCGTTGGTACGCAGTCCAGGCACTGATCGGCGCTGAGCCTGCGTTCGCAGTGTGAGCCATCAGGCCGTTGCCGGAAGCAGGCCGGGCAAGAGGCCGACAGATCGTGCAGGGTCACCACCGTCGCGATGCCTTGGTCCTCTGCGATCTGGACCAAGTCGCAGCTCAGGCGGATCCACTGATGCAGGTGCACGATCTCGGGGCGCCATTGTTCCAGGACCTCTGCGAAGCAGCGCCCAGCTCCCAGGTGGTAGGCACGATCCCAGTAGTCGGAGTAGGCGTCGTCTCGGTGCAGCCGCCATACCGGCCCGTAGGGACCTGGTTTCTGGACTGCGCGAGCAGGCTTTCGCGGCTCGAAGCTGCCGTGCAAGAGACCTACTTCGCAAGTTGTTTCGGACTGGCCACGCATTAGCTCCGTGACGTAAGACTCAATCCCACCGTGGGATTCTGGCGGGAAGCCGTGGACGACGTGCAGGATGCGTGGCGTCTTCATGTCCCGACGAGCCTGCGCTGTAGTGCCTCAATCCGCAAGAACTCCCCCCTCGGCTCATTCAGGGGGTAGTCTTCGGTGGGAGGAGTGAGAACGGCTGCGTTCGACCAAAAGGCGTGTTGTCCTGTGTCCAACGGCCTGTAGCAGTTCTTGGGAGCGACGTGGCTCCGGTGCATTCCTCTCACCACCATCCCTGTTGTTTCGACCTCGGACTCCACAGATGAAAACCCTGCACATACTCAGCTTCGCCAGCTTGGCTCTGCTCCCGATCCTTGCCTCTTGCGGTGGCGGCAGTGGCGGTGGATCCGCTGCTGCTTCGCAGATCTCGCCCAGCATGAAAGCGCCGAAGCCCGGCCAGTTGGTTGGGAACTGGACCCTGTCCTCGATCAAGCCGGTGGAGGCGATTGGGGTCCCAGCCAATGTCCGCGTTGGTATGAATCTGCGCCTCTCCGCGTCCGAGGTCGAAGTCTTCCTCGATGAGTATGTCGGCCCAGGCTCGATCCTGCCCAAGCTGATGGACGAGTGGTACGGCGGCGGCCTGGTGATCTCGAAGGGGGTCACGGCGAATGGCTTCAAGCTGTCGATGCGGAGCGATTTCGGCCCCGCCTTTGGCTTCCAGAAAAACAAGTGGTTCACGACCATCGATGCGACCGGGACCCTCGGCAATAACGAGGTGAAGGTTCGCATGACCCGTGAGGAGTGGGTCCCGCACCCGACGACTCCGAGCGTCGATCCGATTCGAATCGGTCGCAATGTCTTTGATCTGACCTTCGTGCCTGGCAAGGAGGTTCTGGCGCCGACCGGGGACTGGAGCATTTCGAAGGTCTCCATGATCACCCAGCGCGCCTTCCCGCTGAGCAATGCCCAGCTCGCACCGTTGCCGATCAATCTGAGCGTGGGCGCCCAGCTGCGTCTCGGTAAGACGGAGGTCGCCGAAGTCTTCGGGACTCCGTTCCCGGTGGCCGCGCTGACCCGTGCCTTTCCCGAGCTGAACGTTCGCAATCACTACGGTTTCATCGGCAACGGCGTGGTCGAGGCTTTCCACTCTTGGGAAGGTCGCGAGTCCACGGGCTTCGAAGGTGTCGTCGGGGTCCTCGACCTCAACCTCTTCCACACGGGTCACAAGCTCCAGGGTGACCTGATCGTGATCGGCATCCTCAATAAGGGCGACCCGGGCATCTACCACGTCTACCTTGAGCTGGGTCCGAAGACCTCGCAGGCACAGCCGATGATGTGGGCGACCCTGGATGCTCGCCCCGCGCCATGGCTCTTCCCGAGCGTCAAGGACTTTGAGGCGAGGGTCGCCCAGTACCGGCGCTGATCCGGCTTCCTGCCCGCAGGCCTTTTTCAACGGCCTGCTAGGGGTCGCAGAGGCGACTGGAACAGACAGTTTGGTCGCAAGGAACCCGCAAGGCCCGCTTTGGGCGCTGCGGGTTCCTGCATGTACGGCCCCGCTTGGCGCCAGCGGGCGAGGGCACTATCGCCAGCTTCGCTGCTCAGCTCCGGCCCTGATCCCATTTTTCGTCGACTCTGAGGTCTCCCAGTTGGCGATAGGCGGCGAGGCTGCCGAGGTCCTGCCATTCTTCGACGAGAGGGAAGTGCCCGACCCGCTCTTGCCGGGCGAGATGCTCAAGCCAGGAGACCATGTCGAAGGCCACGCCGGAGGGCACCTGGTCGACGATGTTCGCCTCGAAAAGGTAGAGCCCGGCATTGACCGGCAGCCGGAGTGTCGGCTTCTCTTCGAGCCGCCGCAGCTCCTGCCCTTCGAAGTGCACCAGCCCAAAGGGCACATCCACTTCGAAGAGATGGGTGGCGACGGTCGCGGCGTTGCCATGGCGGCTATGCCAAGCGCTCAGGCTTTCCAGGTTGGCCTCGGTCCAGATATCGCCATTGGTTACCAGGAGTGGGTCCTCAGAGTCCGGTAACAGCCCAAGGGCGCCTGCGGTTCCGAGTGGATCCTCTTCATGCAGATACTGCACACGTAAGCCGAAGGCCTCTCCCTTGCCCACGGCTTCTTGGATCATGTGCCCGAGGTAGAGCACGGAGATCCAGACCTCCTCGATGCCGACGCTGGCAAGCTGCTCAAGGATGCGAAAGAGCATGGGCTTGCCGCGGACTGGCAGTAGGGGCTTGGGACAGTCTGCGGTGAGCGGGTGCAGGCGTTTGCCTCGACCACCCGCCATGACCAGGGCCCGGGTCAAACGCGGTGCCGGGCGTAGGCGCTCGGCTTCCTTGCTTAGGGGCTCCAGAAGGTTCTGGATGGGGTTGGTCGGCCGCAGCTCGCCGGCAAGCCCTAGGCGTATGCGCTCCTCGCGCAGCAGGCCGAGCGGCTGCCCACTCTGGTCGATGGCGAGCAAGATCGGCGCGAAGCTCTGGCCCACGATGCGCGCAGCCTCAGCGAGGGATGCGTCGTGGGCAATCGTCGGGACTTCGCCGTGCTGGGGCCGTGCTCTAGCCATCGTTCCTGCTATCGGCCGTTTCCCCGGTCAAGTCGGAGCAAGGTCTCGCGCTGGGCCTGGGGCAGCGCACGCGCACCCGCCTCGCCGCTCAACGAGACTCGCCGCTCAACGATAGACGGCGGGCAGCAGCTCGCGGTCCTCGGCCTTGCGCACAGCAATGTCGCTCGCGCCCGAGTTTGCCCGCTGCATCAGCTGGCCTTGGACGTTTTGGTTGCGGGTGAAAACGATCAGGACGTGGGCGGCCTCGACGCGGTCTTGGGCCGGGGTTTGACCCTTGAGGCGCTTCTGCACCTTCAAGAAGTGATAGCCGAAGGGGGAGGCGAAGACCGGGCTGATACGCCCGACGCCGATGGTGAAGGCATGGCGGCCGAAGCTCGGCACCATTTGGTCGCGGTCGAACTGCCCGAGGCTGCCACCATTGGGGCCGCTGGGTCCCTCCGAGAACTGCTTGGCGATTTGCGCGAAGTCGGCGCCGGGGGCCATGGCCTTTTCGTGGGCCAGCTGGGCGCGCTTCTTGGCATCGGCGATGCTGTCGGCGAAGTGGGCCTCGGCCGTCCGGATCATGATCAGCTCTTGGATCGCGGCCTGGCGATGCGCCTTCGAGTCTCCCTGGCGGTAGCTCGCGAAGTAATCGGCCAGGTCCTTGACTTCCTTCTCGAAGATCGGAAGACCGTCGACTGTCATCAGCGCGTCCTGCGCCAGCTTGGCTCGTTCTTCATCTCCGAGAAGGCGGGCGCGTTTTGGGCTCATTTCCACAGGTGCTGCGGGCTGGCTCTCCTCAGCTACGGGAGTAGCGGCATCGGGGGAGCCTTTTAGCTGGATGATTCGATACTGCGGCTTGCGGGAGCGCAGCCTTTGCTCAAGCTCGGCAGGGGTGACGAGGGAGCGGACCTTGCGAATGGCTATTTCAAGTCGTTCGCGCAGGATCTCGAGCTTGTCCTGCATTCCCAATACTTGTGCCGTCTGCTTTGTTTTTGCGGCTGGCTTGGGACTCTGCTCTTGTGCGGAGGCCGGGGCAATGGCGGCCAAAGTGAAAAGGAGGCAGGCGGGAGCGAGAAAGCGTTGGTGTTGGGGGCTCATCGGATAGCTGCTGGCTGAGTTACAGGGAGCTGGGGCGAGCAAAAGGGGACCCAGCAAGGTAGCGAGGCCTCCCCGTTCCGTCCAACGGGACTCTTCGTGGCGCTACCCCGGCCCAGGGGGGACAATGCCGCGATGAAGTCCTGGGACCATGGCCTATTGCACGAATATCTCATCGAGACGGTTCGACAGAGCCCTTGGCGGCCCTTGCTGGAAGAGGGCGAGTCCCGCCACAGCTACGCCGAGATCTTTGAACGGGCCGCCAGCCTGGCCCACGGGCTGCGCCGCGAGGGGCTCTGTCCCGGCGACGCCGTTCTGATCTATGTCGGGGGCGGGGCGACGACAGCGATAGCCCTCTTTGCCACCTTGCTGGCAGGAGGCGTTTTCGTCCTGGTCCACCCGCAGACCCGGCGTGAGAAGCTCGAGTTCTTGCTGCGGGACAGTGAGGCTCGCTTTGCGCTGATGGATCAGCCGCGGGAGGCCTTGCTGGGGCCGGTGCTCTCGGGCTGCTTTGCAGAGGGGGCGGGTCCTCGGGGGGTGAGTTTTGGCGAGGCGACTGGGCTTCTCTCGGTCGCGGCGCTTTCCAAGCACGGGCCTCTGCTTGAACCCGCCTCTAGGGAATCGCGGGATCTCGCTGCCTTGATCTATACCTCGGGAAGCACCGGGCGGCCCAAGGCCGTGATGATGACGCACCGCTCGATGCGCTTTGCCTGCGAGACGCTCTGCGGCTATCTGCGCCTGGGCGCCGAGGACCGCATTCTCAACGTCTTGCCGCTCTCCTTCGACTATGGCCTCTACCAACTACTGATGGCGGTGCGGCTGGGGGCAACCTTGGTTCACGAGCCCTCCTTTGCCATGCCGGCTCCGATTCTGGCAGCGCTAGGGACGCGCGGGATAACGGTGTTCCCCGGTGTGCCCACGGTATTCGCTCTACTGCTCTCGATGCAGCGGCGGCGGCCGAGTGTCTTCCCCGAGCTGCGCTGCCTGACGAATACGGCCGCAGCTTTACCTGTGGAGTTCTTGCCAGACTTGCAGGCAATGTTTCCCAATGCCCGCATATACAAGATGTATGGGCTGACGGAGTGCAAGCGGGTGAGCTACCTGGATCCGGAGCTATTGGAGCAGAAGCCCGGGTCGGTCGGGCGGGCGATCCCTGGCACGCAGGCCTTCCTCCTCGACGAGGCCGGGCGCCGGGTGGCTCCCGGTGAGGAGGGGTTGCTCTATGTCCGTGGTCCGCATGTGATGCTCGGTTACTGGAAGCGCCCCGAGGAGTCGGCGCAGATGCTGCCTGAGGGAGCGGCCGCTGACGAACGCTTACTCTGCACCCAAGACCGCTTTCGCTGTGACGAGGACGGGGACCTTTTCTTCGTCGGGCGCTCCGACGACATCATCAAGTCGCGGGGCGAAAAGGTCAGCCCGCTCGAAATCGAGCACGCCTTACATCGGATTCCAGGCGTCTCCCTAGCGGCGGTCGTCGGCGTTCCCGATCCGATACTGGGGCAAGCGATTCAGGCCTTCGTAGTTCTCCAGCCAGGTTCCTCTCTGAGCGAAGAGGAGTTGATCGAGGAGGCGCGTCAGCGTTTGGAGCCAGCGCTGGTCCCACGGCGAATCCTTGTCGAGAAAAAATTGCCTCTGGCCGCGACTGGCAAGGTTGATAAGAAAGCCCTTTCTTCGTGGGGAGCGAAGTCCAGCGGCTGAGTTTGCTGCTGCTTTGGGCCCGATCCGGAGGCGCTTTCGGGCTTCAGCTAGATGCCCGGCTTCGCCGATGGCAATATCGAGGTTGTTCCAAGAATGAGCGAGAGCGAAGCACAGGCTGGTGGGCGAAGCCAGGCGATGGCTGATGACGGCATCGTAGAGGCCATGCTTCCATCGGTCATGCGGCAGGTTTCGTCAACGCTCCTCCTCCTCGATGCCGAACTCCGTGTTTGCTGGCGACCGAGTGAGACCCTTGAGTTATTGGGAGGGGATCGACCCTGTTTGCTCGGAGCCTCTTTCTCGGAGTATTTGCATCCCGAGACGGACAACTGGGACCCTGAATACTTCGTCAGCCTGATCCAGCAGGGCAGGCGCATGACGGAGAATGCTCTGCTATTGCGTGCCCCTCGCTCTGGCGAGCGCGATGCCCGCACGAAGATCTGGGCTAGCGTTTCGCTTACGCCACTCGAAGGATGCGAGCCCTTAGCCTTCGCTGTCCAGCTCAGCGACGTGACGGATGAGGTGCTGCGTAGTTACGAAGCACAAGATTTCCGTGAGCTCCAGGAAACCCGTAGCCGCATGCTCGGCATGCTTGCGCAGCCGCTGACGCTGAATGAGCGCCTCGATGACATCTTGCGTTATGTGAGCTCTCTTTCGGAGGTCACGGGGGGGACTCGGAAAGGAGTCTTCGTTACTCGCGATTCCAGCCAACCCTGTCTTGTTTCGCGTGCGAGTGTCGGGATCAGCACGAGTTTATTGGAGCGCCTCAAAGGCCTGGCGCGCCTTACTCTGCCGCTGGAAGAGCGCCCAGCGGAGCCTCGTGAGGTGCAGTGTCTCTATGAGGTTCCCGAGCTCAGTGAGCCATTGGGGATGCTGTCGCAGAGCCCCGAGGTCTATGGCTTGGTCTCGGTGCCGTGCTTCTCCGGCGAAGAGTTGATGGGGATCCTCTACCTTTTCTCGGTGCCGGGCACGCTGATCGACCTTTCGACCAGTGAAATGCTGTGGTCGCTCGGCGAATCCTGCGGCTTGGCGATAGCGAAGGACCTTGTTCGCGAAGAATGGCAGCACGCTCAGGCGGCTTCCGAATCCCAGTCGCAGCTAAAGGCGCAATTCCTGGCCAATGTCACTCACGAGCTGCGGACGCCTCTCAACGGCATCCTCGGCGTCGCATCCCTGCTCGAGACGACCGATTTGGATGAGGAGCAACGCGAGCTCGTTACCACCTTCGCTCGCAGTGGGCGATCTCTTCTGACCATCGTCGATCAGATCCTCGACTTGGGGCGCTTCGAGGCAAAAGGCGTCACCCTGGTATACGAGCCCTTTACCGTTGCCAAATTGCTGGAAGAGGCGGTGGATATTCTCCAGCCCGAGGCCCAGGGCAAAGGCCTGTTCCTCGACTGGAGTCTCGATCCTCGCTGGTCCGAGCGGAGTTTTCTCGGGGATGAGGAGCGCCTGCGCCAGGTCTTGATCAACCTGCTTGGCAACGCCGTGAAGTTCACCGAAGAAGGGGAGGTGAGCGTTTACGTTCACGCTCGACCGGTCATCGGTACTCGTGAGGTGCTGCTTGAGTTCTGCATCGAAGATACGGGCCCTGGCATTCCGCCGGAAAAACTGGGGGAAGTCTTCGAGTCCTTTGTGCAGCTCGATGGATCGTCGACGCGCAAGGCCGGTGGCACCGGCCTTGGACTCGCGATATCCAAGAGCATCGTTGAGGAAATGGGGGGCAAGATCTGGGTCGAGAGTGAGCAGGGAGAAGGCTCTCGCTTTAGCTTCGCCCTGCAGCTTTCACTCGCAGACTGACGCGGCCGGGCCCTCAGCCGAGGAGGAGTTGTAGGTCTTCTTGGGCTTCTTCGAGGTCTTTGGGCGTCTTGATCGGGAAGAAGCGGGACTTGGCGCCAGTGCGTGGCACCCGCAAATATTGGGCGCTGAGGAAGCGCGTCAGCTCGCCGACCAGCCACTCCAGCTGAACCACGGTCTCCTCGCCGACCTTCTTTTCGACGTAGCAAATCGTCAGGTCGAAGTCCTGGTCGATCGCTTCGGCGTTCATCGTGAAGGTATTGGTATTGAAGACCGGCACCGAGTCCTGGTCGAAGCTGGCCGGGAAGCGGAAGCCCTCGACGACCCAGATCTCGTCGTCGACCCAGACGGGAGCTCCGCCTTGGTCCCCTGGCCACTTGGGGGTGACTTCGGCTGAGATCTCCTTGCCGGAGAGGATGTGAGCACCCAGCACGAGGGGGTCGAGGCGGGCGCCCAAGTTGTCGACGTTGGAGATGAACAGGTATTTGCCGCCTTGTTCTCGGAAGCTCTTCAGGAGCCCCGACTGGCGGAAGAAGACGGTGCAGTCGCCATGGCCTGGCCCATGGAAGGAGGGGCGGCCGTCTTCATCGAGGAAGACCTTGCCGTCTAGGGTCATGCGGAGCGAAAGGCCCTGGGTGTAGTGCTGCAAAAGGCCCTCGGGGAGGCCAAAGCCGTTGCGCTCCTTGATGTGTTCCTTCGTCTTCGCATCGGTGGCGAAGCTGTTCATCAGGTAGATCGGGACCTTTCCCTTGCCGAGTTCGTAGAAGTTCTGGCACTTGAGCTGGAGGAAGGAGCGGCCTGGCAGCGCATCGACGCTGCCCTTGACCACGCCTCCAAATCGGGTGGCCATGCCGCCGTTCAGGACGATGGCTCCGACTTCACCGGCGGCGATGGCAGCCGCGCCAGCCTCGAAGGCAGCGGCATATTCGCTGCTGCCTTTGCGTGGCAGATCGGTCCATTCGTCGTCGTCGGGAGCGGCGAGCTGGCCGGAGACGATATTGGTCTTGGTAGACAGCTGACCTTGCGCAACCTGCTGGGCGAGTTCCTCGAAGCGCGCTGGGTCGAAGCCATAGCGTTTGAGGGTTTCTAGGTCTTCGGGACGCAGCTGATCGAGAATGCCCATTCGTTTTCTCCTTCGGCGAGGCAGCGACTTACGGCCGTTGAAAAGGTGCCGTTACTGGCGGAATGGCGGTTTCGCCGCTTCATTCGTGACCTGTCTCCAAGCCGGAGGGTATGGGGGGCGGCGGGGCGAGGCAAATCGAGATCGCGGAGAGTCGCAGGATCTCAGGAATGCTCAGCTCAGTGTTGGTCGCGATCGATGGCCAGCCGATGGAAAATTGCGGCGCCAAGGCTGCAAAGGCTCATCAGGCTCTTGAACTTCGCCTCTCGCTCGCGCTCGTCGATGCTCAGGTTAAAGAGCAGCAGCTGCCCTACCGGGAAGAGCTGATACTCCAAGGGGCAGGCAATGAGTGAGTCGATGGGCTGCAGACTCGGGCTATTGGCCAGGCCGGGAAGTTCGTCTTTCTCGTTGCGAGCTAGATGAATCAGGCCGCTGCCACCGAGTTGTTCTGGCCACCAGCAGCCGTTTTCGTCCACGAGCTTTTCGATGTAGCCCAGAGGAAGACCCAGCAGGGCTTCGTTTCGCAGTGCACTGCTACCATTGCCGAACTCTTCTCGTAAGAGCAGGGCTCCGGCTTGGGCATGCACTGCATGGGTCGTGAGATCGAGAAAGCGTTCGCTGGTGGCGCTGGGGTCGAGTTCCTGGAAGAGGCCCATTCCCTCGTGCATGGCTTCGACACAGGCGCAATAGGCCTCGAGGGCTTGGTCCTGGGACATGCGTAAGTGCAGCTGGGTGTAGGCGGTGGCAGCGTGCACCAGTAAGCCTTCGATCCGGCAGAGCTGCCTCTGTTCTGGTTCACCTTCGATTGTGAGCTGTCCGATCTCACGGTCGTCGTAATGGATCGGAATGCAGTGTTCGTTAGGGCCTAGGGGGCGATCGAGTTCTTCTTGGTTGAGGGAGAGCTGGAAGCGGTGCTCCGGAAGCAGCTCGGCCAGAGCGTTGTCGATCTCCTGGCGCAGCTCAACAAGGGTGGGGATGCGATGCAGCGCTGACCAGGCGCAAGCATCGGCGAAATCCACCAACTTGGGGTCGGCCTGGATGTCTGGATGACTCAGCAGGTTTTCAGACTTGGTGGACAAAATGCGTCTCCAGCCAAGCTTTTGATCAGCTCCCCAGGTTTCCGAGCGAGGAGATAGCTGAGTCGATGGCCTCTTTCATTTCGAAGTTCAGGTCTTCCCAGTCATCTTCATTGATGCTTAGGGCCTCGAAGTCTCCCTCTGTGATCATGGGGGGCGGAACCTCATTTTTTTTGAAGCCGATCCCCAGTTTGCGTGAGAAAGCGTCGGCTAAGCGCACGCAGGCCAGCTTGCGGTCCAGGCCCGCTTCGACCTTTTCGCTGGTTTCGTGTAGGGCGATGATGCGTTCGATGGTGCTACTGAGGTTCCAGCGCTGGGCGACAATCGCGCCGGCTTCTGCGTGGTCGATGCCGAGAACGGATTTTTCGTTGTCGGTGACTGAACCTGGGAGTGTCGGTAGGGATATGTCTTTCTCGCGCAGGTAAGGGGCCAGGAGCATTTTTCCGATGTCGTGGAGGAGTCCGGCGACAAAGACCTCTTCCCGATCGTCTGCGGGTAGTCGGCGTTCACAGGCTAGGCGGCGAGCACCGGAGGCAACGGCCAAGGCGTGGAGCCAGAGTCCCTGCCTGTTGTGTCCGTAGACCCCAAAGTTGCGCTCCATGTAATTCGCCGTGCTGGCGGCAAGGACCAGGCTTCGCAGGCTGCGGAAGCCGAGGACCATGACCGCTTCTTGGATCGACGTAATCTGCCGCATCATCCCATAGAAGGGTGAATTGACGACGCGCAGCATTTTGGCGACGAGTGCAGTGTCGTTGCGAAGCACGCTTTCGAAGTCGCTAATCTCTGCTCCTTTATCGTTGAGCAGGCGCAGCACCTCAGACACGACTTCGGGAAGGGCCGGAATGAGGTCGCTTTTGTGGAGGATCTCGCGGCGAATCCTTTCCTGATTGGCAATGAGGTCGATCGGGCTCTGTGGCATGTCCATTGGGCTCCAGGCGGTTTCCTTAGCTGCTTTCGGCCTGGGGTAGATCCAGCCTTGAGTTGGGCCGGGAGAATGGGCGGATCTGCTGGCGCCCGTTGCTTGCATAGCTCGCTGGCTTGGGGGCGCTGGTGACTGGTTCCATGTCGGTCAGATAGCGCGTGTTTATGGGCCTTCTTTCCTAGCTCTTGCCCTTGCCGTCTCAGGCGGCGGCTGTATTCAGTGAGCCGATGATCATCGACCTGATATCACAAGGGGACCGAGAGCGAGCTCGAAAGCTGATCGAGGCGGCGGGGCTCTGCTTCGAACCTGATGTCGACGAGATGCTGGGGGTCCACGAGGGAGGGGCTTTGCTCGGGACCGCCTCGCGCAAAAACAACGTACTGAAGATGTTTGCGTTGGCCCCCGAGGCTCAGGGGGGGGGGCTGCTTGGTGAGTTGGCTAGCGAGCTGCTGCGCCGCGCCTTCGAAGCTGGCCAGGAGAGCCTCTTCGTGTTCACCAAGCCTGAGTATGCACCCAGCTTCGAACAGTTGAACTTCACCCTGCTGGCCACTGCCGGCCAGGCGGTCATGCTCGAGCACGGTGGGGGGCTGGCCCGCTACCTGGCACATTACGGCAAGCTTTTCCGACCTGGGGACAATGGTGCCGTTGTCGTCAACGCCAACCCCTTTTCTCTTGGGCATCGTTACCTGATCGAGCAAGCGGCCCAAAGCTGTGACACGCTCTATGTCTTCGTCGTCCAGGAGGATCGCTCGGTCTTCCCCTATACGCTCCGCCGGCGTTTGGTTGAGGAGGGGACAGCTGATCTGGATAACGTCGTGGTGCTCGGCAGTAGTAGCTACGCCGTGAGCGCGCAGACTTTTCCAGCCTACTTCCTCAATCGGGACGAGGATGTTCCGGCCCTGCAGATGGAGATCGATCTCACCCTTTTTGCCGAGCAGATTGCGCCGGCCTTCTCGCTGCGACGTCGCTTTGTCGGGCACGAGCCCTATTGCGTAACAACGCGGCAGTACAACGAGACCATGCGCCGGGTGCTTCCACGCTTTGGTATCGAGCTGGTCGAGTTGGAGCGTCGACGCGTTGACGAGAGTTCGTACGTTAGCGCCTCACGCGTGCGCGATGTGCTGCGCCAGCATGGCGCCGACGATTCAGAACTCTCCCAGCTGGTTCCGCCGACGACTCTCGCGGCGCTACGGAGCGAAGAGGCGCGCCCGATCCTCTCCCGCTTGCAGGCCAATAAAGACCGTCACGGCTAACAGGATCTTCTGCCCCGAAATGAGGAGCCCAAATGGACATTAAGAGCAAGGCCAGTGCCGGCACCATCCAATCGAGCGACCTGATGGTCTTCGTCGAGCCCGCGACGGCTCTCGAGATCGAGATTGAGTCGACGGTGAAGCAGCAGTTCGAGAGCTTGATCCGCGAACGGGTCGAGGAGAGCCTGCAGCGGCTTGGCGTCACGAAGGGGCGCCTGCGTATTTCTGACCGCGGAGCACTCGATTACGCCATCGACGCCCGCATCGAGACTGCCCTGCGCCGAGCGGCGACGGTGAACGAGCAGGAGGAAGGGCGATGACCGAGTCCGAACAAGATAAGCGGGTTTGGTTTGCTGACTGCGATCTGCAGCGACGCTTTTTGGTCAAGGTTGAGCCTGGGGGCGAGCTTCCCGGAGCCTTGCACGTTTTTGCTGAGCAGGCGCAGCTGACCCAGGGTGTGGTGCTTTCAGCCCAGGGTTCGATTTCAGATCTGACCTTTGCCAATATTCGTGCCGGCTCGAAGCTGCCGATTACCTGGCCGCGAATGCCGATTCATCGCATCGAGGGTCCACTCAATCTACTTTCGCTCGAGGGAAATCTCTTTCCCGATCAGAATGGCAAGCCTGACTGTCAGCTCGTGGTTACGGCGGCGCGCTCCAATGGAGAGGTCATAGGCGGCGTTCTTCTCAGCGCCCGCGTTTTTGCTACTTGCGAGCTGCTCTTTGCTGAGTACAGCGCTGAGGGAGTGGAGCGGCACCGTTCGGCCACCGGTGGCGTTGAGACCATCTACTTGAAAGCCGATGCCCACGATGTCCCGGAGAAGGGCCATAAACCGGGCCATAAACCAGGGGAGTCCCGCTGATGGAGAGCGCGCTGAAACTGCGCCGGTCGCTGCTCTATGTGCCCGGCAATATGCCTTCGATGCTGCAGAACGTCACCATCTTCGATGCCGACGTGGTGCAGCTCGACCTCGAAGACGCGGTGCCGCTTTCCGAAAAGGACGCGGCCCGGATCCTCGTGCGCAAATTTCTCGATAGTTATCGCCCCCGGCGCCAAGAGGTTTTTGTTCGCATTAACGGCCTCGATACGCCTTATGCTGAGGACGATCTTCGTGAGATCCTTCCGGCCTTGCCCGATGGTATTCGTTTGCCTAAGGCCGATACGCCGGAGGTCGTCGAGCACCTCGATACCTTGCTGACGGAGTTCGAGGAAAGTTTCGATGGACGTCTGGGGCGCTTCAAAATCATTCCCTCGATTGAGACCGCCTATGCGGTCATCCACGCCTTCGATGTCGCCCGCTCGTCGGACCGCATCGTGGCCCTGGCCTTCGGTGCTGAGGACTATACCGCGTCGATGGAGATCCAGCGCACCAAGGGTGGCGAAGAGCTGTTCACAGCGCGTAACCGTATGCTCTGGGCGGCTAAGGCGACGGGTGTTCAGGCCATCGATTCGATCTTTGCCGATGTCGATGATGTGGAGGGTCTGCGCCGAGAAACCGAGCTTGTCAAGAAGCTGGGCTTTACCGGTAAGTCGCTGGTCAACCCGCGGCAGATCGACCTCGTTCATGAGGTCTTCTGCCCCAAGCAGAGCGAGATCGATTATGCCCTCGAGGTGATGGAGGCGATTCGGCGCGCTCGCGACCTCGGAACGGGTGTTATCTCCTTGCGTGGTCGAATGGTCGATGCTCCCGTCGTCAAGCGTGCAGCGCGGATGCTCAAGACCGCAGTCTCCGTCGGCATGGTCTCCGAGGATGCAGTGGATCTCTCAGACGAGGTGATCCTCGGCCAAGTCGATGGGTGAGGGGCAGCGAAGCGAGTCAGTTCCGCGCCCTGCGCGGTGAGGATAACTATGGCGAAGAACTCTCTTGGGCGCGAAATCCCTGCTAGCTGGCGCGGCCGCAGCCTCGAACCTTATAAGGACCCCTTCTCCCGGCTTCCGGATCTCGATCGCGCGCCGCGGCGTCTCAAACGGCATAACCCGGGCGATAAGAAGCTGCTGGGCTCCTTGCGTGAGGCGATCGAGGTCGTTGGCCTGCGCGATGGTATGACCATCGCGACCCACCATCACCTGCGTAATGGCGACGCGCTACTCAACATGCTCGTCGCCGAGATCGACGCGATGGGGATCCGTGATATCGGCATTGCCTCGAGTTCGGTCCACCCGGTGCATGCGGCTTTGGTTCCCTATATCCGTAACGGAACGATTACGCGCTTCGAATGCGGAGTGAACGGCTTGATTGCCGAGCTGGTGAGCAAGGGGCAGCTCGACTGTCCTATCACCGTTCGGAGTCATGGGGGGCGTGCTCGTTCGCTGGTGGATGGCGAAGTTCGCGTCGATGCGGCCTTTATCGCTGCGCCCTGCTGCGACGAGATGGGCAATATGAATGGCACCATCGGCCCCGCGGCCTGCGGTAGCCTGGGCTACGCGTATACCGACGTCGAGTATGCCCACGCCGTGGTTGCCGTGACCGACAACCTCGTGCCCTTCCCGGCGATGCCGGTCTCGATCTCGCAGCACCTGGTCGACTATGTGGTGCCGGTTGAGTCCCTGGGTGATCCCTCGCAGATCGTCTCTACGACGACGCGGGTTACCCGTGATCCGGCGGCGCTACAAATTGCCCGTTATGCCGCGGATGTGATTGGCGCCTCCGGTCTGCTCAAGGACGGCTTCTCCTTCCAGACCGGGGCTGGCGGCACCTCGCTGGCCGTGGCCGATAACGTGAAGCGGATGATGGCCGAAAAGGGGGTCAAGGGCTCCTTCGGCTGTGGTGGTATCACCGGGTACTTCGTCGACATGCTGGAGCAGGGCTTCTTCCGCGCTTTGCTCGATGTGCAGTGCTTCGATTTGGCGGCAGTCAAGTCGATCGAGAGAAACGCTGCCCATCAAGAAATCAGCGCCAACCTCTACGCTAACCCTTTCAACCGAGGCGCTATCGTCAATCAGCTCGACTGCGTGATCCTCGGGGCGACGGAGGTCGATGTCGACTTCAACGTCAACGTCAATACCGAGTCCACGGGTTATCTGCTACACAATACTGGTGGCCACTGCGATACGGCTGCTGGGGCCAAGTTGGCAGTGATCGTGGCTCCTGCCCTGCGTGGACGACTGCCGATCGTGCGCGATCGTGTTACGACCGTGACCACGCCTGGGGATACGGTCGATGTGATCGTTACCGAGCGGGGTATCGCCGTGAACCCGCGGCGCGCGGGTCTGGCCGAGCGCCTACGGGACGCACGTCTGCCGGTCATCGATATCCACCAGTTGCGCGAAGAAGTTTGCCGCATCACGGGCCAGCCGCGGGAGATCGAGTTCGACGACGAGATCGTGGCGCTGATCGAATACCGCGACGGGACGATTATCGACACTGTGAGGCGCGTTGTCCGCTGAGCGCCTTGCGCAAGCCATTCTTGCTGCGCGCGATACTCGGCAAGGCCTGCTGGAACGGGCCTTGGCCGAGGCCCGCTCGGCTGGGCATGCGGCGCTGCTGAGCTTCGCGACTAATATCCCCGGCCCAGATAAGCGATTACCGGGAGTCGAGGCCGTGCTGCAGCGCGGCCTTGGCCAGATGGCCGCGATCCAGGACTTGCGCCTGCTTGAGCACTGTGACGACCTCCTTGGTCCCTGGTGTTTGGCCTTGGCTCCCAGTGCCGCTCGCCCGGCTGAGCTCAAGGCGGCAGCGGTGAGGGTCGAGGCGGCTAGCGCCTGGGCGCGTTTGCTCGATATCGATGTGTATGAGGTGGAGACGGGGTCGACGGTCGACCGCGCGTCGCTGGGGCTAGCGCCGCGGGCCTGCCTGCTCTGCGGGGAGCCGGCCCATGGCTGTGCGCGTAGTCGCCGCCATGATCCGGAGGCGCGGGCACGAAGGGTTCGAGCCCTGCTTGCCGAGGCGCTGGGTCAGAAGACGCGCGGGCAGGCTCTTGCGAATGCTCTCCGAGCCGGAGCGCTGGCTGAGCTAGAACTGAGCCCCAAGCCCGGGCTGGTCGATCGCGAGGGGTCCGGGTCGCACCAAGACCTCGACCTCGCATCGATGCAGAACTCGGTGGCTTTGTTGCCGCGCTACTTCGATGAGCTACTCGAAGCCTGTGAGCGCAGTGCGAGCTTGCCTGAGCTTGCGGGTATCGGCCGCGATGCCGAAGCGAGGATGTGGCGGGCCATCGGCGCAAACGCCCACGCCGGCGCGATCTTTCTCGGGGGCTTGCTCCTTGCCGCCCTCCCCGAGGCCCAGCTGCCCTGTGATGCCGGCCCGCCAGCCATCGACTCCTGGCGCCGACGTATCCGCGAGCTTGCCGGGCAGCACTTCGCATCAGCGCCAGCTCCGGGCTCGCATGGGGACCGGGCCCGTGAGCGTTATGGCGTTGGCGGCATCGCTGGCGAAGCCCTAGCTGGCCTCCCCTTGCTCTTTGGAGAGCTGCTGGATCGTTACCGTGCCAGCATGCTTCGAGGAGAGGGCCAGCGCCGCGCCGGCTTTCGAGTCATGGCCCTAGGAATGCAGTTGCTTGAGGACACCACCGCCCTGCACCGCTGTGGCGAGGCTGGCCTGGCTCGCGTACGCAGCGACGGTGCCGAGCTTGCGGCCCTGCTCGATGACGATGCGGCTTGGCCCGAGCGCGTCGAGGCAAGGTTGCGTGAACTCGATGGACTCTATCGTCAGCTGAACCTCACCATGGGCGGCGTTGCCGATCAGCTGGCCCTGACCTTTGCCCTCTGGCAGTTCTTTGAAGAGTTGGGCGGCGCGGGGCCTGTTGCGTCGACTGCTTAGCCAGCGGTCCCCTTTGTCAGGCCACGGTCCTCCATCACGGCCGACGTGGCGCTTGAGATCAGCGTTGGAGAAAGCTCAACGCCGTAGAGTTCCTCCAGGTGGCCCTGGATGTCGCGGGTCGTCATCCCGCGTGCGTAGAGCGCCAGGATCTTCTCGTCGAGGCGCTGAGAAGCGCGTCTGTCGCTTCTTCACGATCTCCGGCTCGAAGCTGCCCTCACGGTCTCGGGGAACCTCGATCTCAAGGTCGCCCTGGTCGGTTTTC
>PDWJ01004092.1_pt1 | contig 46985 bp, 49 predicted proteins | sample 1430881 | NCBI WGS metagenome assembly PDWJ01 (sample SAMN01162460, study PRJNA174530) | Oral metagenome, whole genome shotgun sequencing project. | biome: Marine environment; feature: Marine mammal; material: Swab sample of the gingival sulcus; isolation source: swab sample of gingival sulcus...
TCTCCTTATGATAAGCGAAAATGTCATGTATATCGGTATGATATCAATTTTGCTCAATAGGCTGCTGCCAGCTTAAGCTTATTGCTAATTATCAAACACACTCTAAGAAAAAACCAACAACAAAATACACTTAAAACTATCAGTCAACTTATCATATCCTAGTGGCAACAGCCCTAAAATATTTCAATATAGCAAAAGCATTCTCTACAAGGTGTCTGTGTGATAAGCATTTATCTAAATTTTACGCAAAATTATCCCCTGGCAAAGAATCACCCACAGATTGGCTCACTGTTATAATGACAGCAAGAGACGTATTGGCACCCCCATTCGTACGATCCTAAGGGGTTTTCACTGTTTTAAAAATCCGGTTGCTCAGTGATCGGACGGTCATTAATCAGGTTAAGGAAAACCAATATATTCAATACGTTTGCAATTTCCCAAGTGAAGAGTTCTCCATTTTTATGCATCACAGCAACCTGAGTAAATTGCGAAAACGCTTTGGTCTTGAGGGGATTGAAGCTATAGAGGATTGAATACAACCGTAAGTTGCGCACGGCGCTGGAGATTTTTTGTTGGTGACGCCATTTTGGCGGCGAACCGATACGCTCCTGTTGAACCGATTTTAAAAACCATTTCATGAACAACGTTGGCGGCCCGGGATGCACCGAGCTCCATATTGGAAGGATATTTTGGGGTATGGATGGGATCCGGATCTGCATATCCATTGACATAAATTTTAACATCATAGGGCTTAAGAAACAGTGCCAGTTTCTTTAAAAAGGACTTGTATTCCTTGGCCAAGGCCGCACTGCCGGAAGAAAAGAGAATCGGCAGGGTATTGCTGATCTTTGTACAGCGACCGTCTGCCGTCACAACATCCACCCAGTCTCCAAGACCGGCCTTTTTAACGGCCTGTGCAATGTCCGGTACTGTTGCCAGCACATTGGATTTGTTTATTTTTTTTACATTTTCTTTAACATCCGGTGTGGAAGAAAGCGAAATCTGTGTTGTTTTCTTTTCCCGGGCTTTTTTTATATCATAAATTTTTTGGTATGTTGCAACAGTGCTGTTAAGATGCTTTTTTTGCCGCTCAAGCCGAGAAATTTTTTTCTCTTTTAAATCAACAGAATCATGAAGCAGCTTTGGAATGCTTCTTCCGGAATCAGATATGCGGTTTATCTTGAGGAGCAGCCACTCAAGCTCTTTACGCGTATCATGGATTTGTTCATCCCAAACATCCACTTGATATTGGTAGTCTCCAAGGATTTCCTCAAGTTCTATAATCGAATACGTTTCCGGATCAGGCTTGAATGTTTGATAAGCACCATTTGCAATATCAGCATAATAGAATAGTGTTACATACACAGGTATCAGAACAAACACTATCCTGCCTGGGAATATTGATTTCAAAGGAAGAGTTCCCATACGGCCCCCTGTTAATAATCTGTTGAATTGAAAAAACGTATTGTATCCAAAATTGAACGATTATCCCTCATCTGCAATGCCCACAGGCCACCAGATCATCCCTTTTCTCGAAAAATTAATTCTCAATTGTAACCGGGCCAAGGTGATGCCATATTCTGCCTGGGTAATTTCCACCACTTCCGTTCCCCTTAACCAGGATTGCGTATGCACCTGTATCGTATCCTGGTTTACTGACCCACGGCCCGCTTTCATATAAGCATCCACATAAACGCCACGTACTTTTTCAACCAGCTGCCGATATCCATCTGCAACGGCAGCACGCTCCGCCATAAGCCTTGCCTCTCCTTTTGTTAATGCGTTTTCAGGCTCAAGTCCCTTACCCGTCACCCTGAACGTGACAACTTTTTGACTCACCGCACTTTGCACAGAAGAATCCAGCACCCCCCCTGGCCCTCCAGCAGAACAACCCCATAAGGATAAGGCAATCAAACATACCGACAAAGCCAATCGTTTTTTCATAACACCATCCCTCCCCTTTGCAGTGAACAATTGCAAGATCAAATGCGTCAATCATTGATTCACATATTGCATTCATGCTAAAAAGTAATCGTCAGTTAGGGCTTTAAAATTTAAACACATTGATTTTTCAACGTTTAAAGTTAAAATAAAGCCGACAACACACGGTTAAAACGGACAACTAGATGCGATCCAGTCTGAACTATCTAAACACCCATTCAAAATTTGTGCCTTGCTTCATAAAAAAAATCGGCCGGCTGTTCACTACAGGTATACTTTTGGTTCTAATGTGCTTGAAACCCTTGGCTGCCGGGCATCTTAAAGAGATTGATACCTATTACATCAGATTTGACCTTAAAAGTTCCAGCCAGCGTATCACCGACGGAAAATTGACAATGGTGCCGGCACATGGACAGTTCAGGGCGGCAAATTTTTCTTATCTTCCCATATCCGGCATTATCCCGGCCCTGCCCCAGGAAACTATCCAGAGCATTCAGGCCAAAGCAAAACAGAATGCATTTATTCAATTGCTGGAACAAAAGGGACTAAAATCAGTAACAACTTTAAATTATGATACTATTATCAGTTATGAAGGCTGTGTTCAACTGCCTGTTACCCTGTTTATTTCACCGTACGACAATAAAAATAAAGGATTTCCCTATACTGCCAGGGTACTTTTCAGCCCGTTAAGCTTTCCGGATCAGTGGGAATCATTGCGCCGCCGGTTTAAAATTAAAAAACTTATTGACAACTTTTTTCTTTTCTTCCAATAACCTATCCCTTTAAAAAACATGAAAAATAAAAGTCAATTATATATTTGCATCACTATTTCAGGTCTTTTCCTTTCCATTTTCACGTCGCTGCATGTATGGGCCCAAACATCGGGCATTCTTCTGTCCGATGATCAAGGCAAAACAATTTATGCAAAAAACCCGGATAAACCCTTAATTCCTGCATCAACCTTGAAAATACTGACCAGTGTTGCGGCAATCAGAACACTGGGGCCGGATTTTCATTTCCAGACATGGGCCTATTACAACAAAACAACATGTGACCTTTACCTGAAAGGTTTTGGAGATCCTTTATTCATCTCCGAGGAAATAAACCAGTTTGCGCATCAAATTTCAGATCACCTTTTGAAACAGGCAGCTGAAGGACATATGTCATCTGCGATGATCCAAAATATCATTGTTGACCAGACCTTTTTTACGCCCCAGATTACAATTCCCGGCGCCGGGTCCTCTTCCAATCCCTATGATGCCACAAACGGAGCACTATGTGCCAATTTTAACACAATTTTTTTAAAATGGGATAACCCCAGCAAACAATATATTTCTGCTGAGAAGCAAACCCCATTCCCAGCCATTCTGGCACAACAAATTACGCCCGGATCAAAAAAAACTGACAGAGTTCTGCTGTCCCATGATCTTCGACAACATTATCCGGGCATATTGCTGGGCTCTTTTTTAAAGGCCTCAGGGGTAAAAATAACAGGCACTGTCCAAGGAGGTATTTTTCCAGAATCTTATAAAAACTGCATTGTTTACACATCCTCCTTTAGCCTGACAGACATTATTAAAAAATTACTGCAATTTTCAAACAATTTTATTGCTAATCAGCTCATGCTGACGATGGGTGCCCGTGCTTACGGTCCTCCGGCCACCCTTGAAAAAGGCACTGCTGTCCTGAATCAATTTGCTCAAGAAATCATTGGGTTAAGGGGTGTCATGATTGTTGAGGGATCCGGCCTGTCCCGGCGCAACCGTATAACACCTGCCCAGATGAGGGATATGCTTATTGCATTCATGCCTTGGTATGAATTGTTAAAAAGGGATGGAAATGAATTTTATAAAACCGGTACGCTGTCAGATGTCAGAAGCCGTGCAGGCTTTATCCGTGGAAAAAACAACCGGCTTTACCCTTTTGTGATCATGCTGAATCAAACACGTACCGGATATGACGCCATCAGGCGTATGCTCAAGGAAAAGGTAACAACACAGGCTCTTAAGCCCTTGAATGCTCTATCCAGGCATAGGCACTGTGATTGTGAATGGATTCAAAATTCTCTGCGCTCACGGAAAACCAGGTGATGTTAGCGTCTTCGATAAGTGCCTTGGCCACATCTCTTACTATATCTTCAACAAATTTTGGATTATTATACCCTTTTTCCGTGACATATTTTTCATCGGCACGTTTCAGCACGGAATAGATATCGCAGGATGCAGCCTGTTCAACCAGATTGACAATCTCTTCAATCCAGATGAATTTATGACACCGGACCGCCACACGCACCTCGCCTCTCTGATTGTGGGCACCATGGTCTGAAATTTCCTTGGAACAGGGGCATACCGAGGTGACAGGAACCGCCACTTTTAACACCATGTCTGCTGTTTTCCGGTCACCTGAAGAGCCGATAATCGTGCAATTATAGTCCATCAGCCCCTTGGATTGGGTGCTGGGAGCGTTTTTTTCAATAAAATAGGGAAAAGATATCTCAATGTGTGCAGACTTTGCCCCAAGCGAGGCTTTCATATCATCAAGAATGCTGGTCAAGGACTCTGGAGACACAGGTGTATTCACGGTATGCAGCAGCTCCACAAAACGGCTCATATGGGTGCCCTTGCACTGATGGGGTAAATCCACATACATGTTGATCTCAGCAACTGTGGACTGGGAACCCTTGGCTTTATCCCGGACAACCACCGGATATTTAAGCCCCTTAATGCCGACTTTATCAATGGGGATATTTCGAAAATCCGGCTGATTCTGCATATCTTTCATTATGGCATTTCCAAAAGATAATCAGTGGCGATGTTACCCATTGCCCTGAATATATTTCCTTTTATATGTTCATTCTGCTGGTACATCCTTTCAAGCATATCTGCAATATCCTGCCTTTTGGTCTGCCCCGCACTTGGACATCTGTTAACAAACTGCGGCAGTTCACAAACTTTTGCAAAACTATTTATCTGATGTTTCTCAACATAGGACAAAGGCCTGATGATATCAAAGCGTCCACTGAAAAATGATTGGCGAGGCTTCATTGTTCCGATCTTGCCTGCGTAAAAAATATTAATGAACAATGTCTCAATTAAATCATCTTTGTTGTGTCCCAAGGCAAGTTTTTTACAGTCGTGTTCCCGGGCAAGTTCAAACAACCGTTTGCGACGCAATCTGCTGCATAAAAAACAGGGATTTGCCTTGTTTTCATCAGAATGGGCGACTGCACCGTAATCGGTTTTTTCCACCACCATACCCTGATGAGCCCCCTTATATCTTTCATTGATATAAGAACCCAGTTTTTGAACAAAAGAATTATCAAATCCCGGATCTATATAAACAGGCACCAGTTCAAATGGTACAGGGGCTTTCTTTTTTAAAGAAACAAGAAGGTGAAAAAGGGACAGGCTGTCCTTCCCGCCGGATACACCCACCAGTATCCGCTCATTATCATCAATCATCCGCCATTCATGAACTGCCTTGCCAAGCAGATGCATCAAACGCTTTGTCAGCCCTTTAGCCAAACCAGACTATTCAGCGTCAAACTCAGACTCTTTTTTAACGACGATCCGGTTCGCGGCAATTTCACGCAGAACGGTAACGACATCCTCGTTTTTAGAGGAAGGTACAAGGAAATCAGCGCCTTCTCTGACCTCGCGGACCCTTTTAGCTGCCAGATGTACAAGCGCGAAACGGTTATCTACATTTTTCAAACAATCTTCGATAGTTACACGTGCCACATCACTTTCCTTTTTAAAATTTTATTACAATATCAAAGGACTTGAAAAAAATCAGCTTAAGAAACAATAAATCAAAGAATATCAACCACCTCATAAACCCGTTTTCCGCCCGGTGCCTGGACAATAGCCTCTTGGCCCAGCTCTTTTCCGATCAAGGCTGAACCAAGGGGGGAAGCGACAGAAATTTTGCCTTTTTTAATATCAGCTTCATCCTCACCAACAATCATATATTCCTGTTCTTCTTCGGTATCCAGATTCTCCACAAGAACGCGGCTGGCAAACCGGACGACGTCTTTGGCCACAGAATCAGGATCAATTACTTTGGCGTTTCCAATCTTATAGGAAAGCTCTCCGATCCTGCCTTCAATAAAAGACTGGCGCTCTTTTGCAGCATGGTATTCCGCATTTTCAGACAGGTCTCCGTGGGCTCTGGCCACTTCAATGGCTTTGATGATCTCAGGACGATCCACGGTTTTTAATTTTTCCAGTTCTTTTTTCAAGGCCTCAAAACCTTGCGTTGTTACAGGTATCTGATCCAAAATTTAAAATCTACTCCATTAAGTTTTTAGGCCCATGATCAGAATTAAATCTCCCAAAGCTGCGCCGGATTTTAAGTCGCCATCAAGGCACGCCAATGGACGCATATTGGATATATGTTTCCGTTGGCGTAACGCAAAAGGGCGGCTTAAAAGACAAGCAGATGGGAGTTTTTATTTTGATCATGGGCCTTAATTACAGCGCATTGGCGCCTTATCGTTTTTTAATCAGCACATCCGGCCGATAATACTGCTTGCCGCACTTATTTTGTTCCCGGGGGTAACAAGGATCTCAAAGTCCATGGGCAGATAAAGATCCAAACGGGATCCAAATTGAATCATACCGTACCGGTCGCCTTTGTGAACTTGGTCCCCAGTTTTTACACAGTTGACAATACGCCGTGCAATGAGTCCTGCAATCTGAACACACACATAACGACCGCCATCGTCCGTTTTTATCACCAGTGCGTTTCGTTCATTATGCACACTTGCTTTATCAAGAGATGCATTTACAAATTTACCTGGATGATATTGGACATCTTCAATCATACCGCTAAAAGGGATACGGTTGACGTGGACATTGAATACATTCATGAAAATACTGACCTTCTGGCAGGGGGCATCCAAGTATTCACACCGGGCATTACGTTCCACAACAATCACCTTTCCGTCTGCCGGGGAGACCAAAAGACTGGCGTCTTCCGGCACCTTACGTTCGGGGTCTCTGAAAAACCAGGCAATAAACAACGTGATAAGCAGCCCTACCCCGGCTGTTTTCAAGCATCCAAAATAAAAAAACATCCCCGTAACGAGGATGGCCGCAACAACGTATTTGACGCCCGGCATGGCAATGGGAAGCAGTGCTTTTGCCGGCCATTGAGAATTATCCATACTCCTTGCCTAATAGTATTTATTCATAATAGCCCGAACCTAAAATATATATCAAGTATGCCAATATATTGTCAAGCATCTGTTTCCGCCTCACCAGGCGCTGTTACGGAGTGCATAACCCGGTGATGTAAGGCCCATGATCAGAATTAAATCTGCCACAGATACGCCGGATTTTAAGTCACCATCAAGGCACGCCAACAGACGCATATTGGTTATATGTATCTGCTGGCGTAACGCCGAGGGTGGCTTAAAAGACAAGTAGATGGGCAATTTTATTCTGATCATGGGCCTAAACCACAATATATAGATTTATCAAGGAGATATCACCCCAATATGTTGTCGCCTTATGGGGTGTTTTTTAGTTTCGTAAGAGCCCTGTCAAGATGAATCTGCGCATCGGATTTCCTAAGATAAACCGGATTCAATGGATGATTATCAAAATCAACAGGGCATCGGGACCGGCCTGGTCAATGGCAGCCTCCGGCGAACAGACCATTTCCGGGCCTTTTTGAATAAGCGTGCCATAGTGGAACCGATATACCGCAGAATACACTTCCTGGCGTCTGGCATCCATCATCACGCACACAGGCTTTTGTGAACAAGCAAATCTGAAAGCAATACCGTCAAGACTGGAAATCCCTGCACAGGGTTTTGCCAGTGCCCTGGCCAGTCCCTTGACCATGCTGATGCCGATGCGAAGCCCGGTAAAACTGCCGGGCCCCCTGGCTGCAACGAATCCGTCTATCTGGCTGACGGTCATCCCTTCCCTGCTTTCAACGGCCTGCTCAATCATGGGCAAAAGCCCTTTTGAATGGGTCTGCCGATTGAACAGGTTATACTCAAAAACAAGGGTGTTGTTGTCAAACAGAGCCATACTTGCTCCCTGCTCTGCCGTACTCAAGGCCAAAAGGAACATTACCCTGCCGGCTCCAGGGCAATATCCAGAACCTCCCTGACATCCTTCACACAAATAAATGTCAGTTTGGATTTCACAGATTTTGGAATATCATTAAGATCCTTTTTATTTTTCTCCGGAATGATAACAGTCTTAATGCCGCCCCTTAAAGCCCCTAAAGCCTTCTCCTTAAGGCCACCTATGGGCAGCACCCTGCCCCGCAAAGAAATTTCCCCAGTCATCCCCACCTTGTTGTTCACCTTTTTGCCGGTAAAAGCCGACACCAGGGCTGTCACAATGGCAATACCGGCCGAAGGGCCGTCCTTGGGAATGGCACCGGAAGGAACATGGATATGGATATCGTTGGCATCAAAGGTTTCCTTGTTTATGCCCAAGGTTTCCTGATTAGCCTTGGTATAAGTCAATGCAGCCCTTGCAGATTCCTGCATCACCTCACCGATCTGTCCGGTGAGCTGTAACTCTCCTTTGCCCGGAAACAACGATGTTTCAATATACAGATGCTCGCCTCCCACTTCGGTCCATGCAAGCCCCGTGGCCAAACCGACCTGACTGTCTTCCTGATCCATTTCGTTAATATATTGAGGCGGGCCAAGGTACTTGGTTAAATTCTGACACGTAACGGCAAACTTCCCCTTCTTGCCTTCTGCAATCTGACGGGCAATTTTTCTGCAGACCGAGTCCAATTTTCGCTCAAGCCCCCGAAGACCTGCTTCCAGGGTATATTCGCTAACAATGGCCTCTATGGCATTAGGACTGAAATGGATGGCACGGCGGATCAAACCGTTATCTTTGAGCTTTCTTGGCAAAAGATGCTGTTTTGCAATAACGACCTTTTCCTGGCGGGTATATCCCGTCAGATGGATCAACTCCATTCTGTCCAGCAGAGCCGAAGGAATGGTGTCGGCCATATTTGCCGTTAAAACAAACAATACATCTGACAAATCAAAGGGCATATTCAAGTAATGGTCGGAGAACTCGGTGTTCTGTTCAGGATCCAAGGCCTCCAGAAGTGCAGATGACGGATCTCCTCTAAAATCATTTCCCAGCTTGTCGATTTCATCCAGCATAAAAACCGGGTTTTTAGTGCCGCATTGACGAAGCCCCTGTAAAATCCTTCCAGGCATGGCACCAATATAGGTTCTGCGGTGCCCCCTGATCTCGGCCTCATCACGAATGCCCCCCAGAGACACCCGGTGAAACTTGCGCTTCATAGCCTTGGCAATGGCCCGGCCAAGGGAGGTTTTTCCCACCCCCGGAGGACCGACAAAGCAGATGATCTGGCCCTTTTTCTTGGGATTGAGCTTACGTACGCTCAGGTATTCAAGAATCCGCTCCTTGGCTTTGTCCAGTCCATAATGATTCTGTTCTAAAACCTTCTGGGCTTTTTTGATGTCTAAAACGTCCTTAGTGGTCTTGCTCCAGGGCAATTCAACAATACAATCCAGGTAGGTTCTGACCACAGATGCTTCGGAGGAATCAAAATGCATCTGCTCCAGACGGGTCAACTGTTTCAGCGCCTCTTTTTCACACGTTTCCGGCAACTTGCACTTCTTTATTTTTTGTTTGAACTCACCGATCTCGGCGATCTTATCATCGCTTTCCCCAAGCTCTCTGTGGATGGCCTTGACCTGCTCACGAAGGTAATAATCCCGCTGGTTTTTTGAAATTTCATCTTTGACATGGGTCTGAATCTTAGCCTGGACCGTTGACAGATCCAGCTCCCGGGCTAAAAGATCATTGACCCGGGTTAAACGCTCAACCGTATCCGTGGTTTCCAGAACCGCCTGGGCATCCTCCACCTTAAGGTTGAGGTTGGAAGCCACCAGATCCGCAAGTTTCCCCGGAGAATCAATATGAGATAAAAGGTCCCCCACATCACCGGGAAACTCGCCTTTAAGTGCTAAAAGTTTTTCACTGTTCTCCTTTACATTACGCATCAGCGCTTCAATTTCTATATCAAGAGAATCTGGTTCGACATCAGAAACAGTTTCGACCTTGACCTTAAAAAAAGAACGCTTTTGGACGAATTCAAGAAGCTTTGCCTTGGAAATCCCCTGGACCAGTGCTTTAATTCTGCTGTCAGGCATTTTGATCATTTTCTGGACCCGGACAATGGTACCGACATCATAGACATCCGACGGCCCCGGTTTTTCCACGTCTGAATCTTTCTGGACCGATAAAAAAACATACCGGTCAAATTCAACACACTCCTCAATGGCCTTAATGGACTTTTCCCGCCCGACAAACAAGGGAAGCAGCATATCTGTAAAGACCACCACATCCCTGACCGGCATCATGGGGATGACATCTGGGATTTCTGTGACATTACCCTCTTTTTCTATTATTTCAATCAGATCATCTATATCTGCTTCTGCCATTTGTGCTCCTTGATTACATAACGCCCATGGGCTGCGCTTGCATTCTTTTGCCGGATATCCCCCCGGCACATGGTGAAAGAATATCAGACCCTTTCATAAAAAAGCAGGACCAGCGTGGAACCCCCCGGGGTGTTTCTGTTTTTTTCGGGGTGCTCCTTACATACGGGATTGGTGTAACTGCACTCCAACATTTTATCTACAATATAACAGAAAAATATTTTTACAATATCCTTGAAAAAATATTTTTATCATCGGATAGTTGGCTTTAAGAGCCTGTTTGGACGAAAAACTTTCCCTAGGAGCCCTGTCTATGTTTCCGCTATCTATTTTTATTGCTGTTATGTCCTTTGTTTTTGGTGCCTGTATCGGCAGTTTTCTCAACGTGGTGATCTACCGGATGCCGGAAGGTCAATCCATTGTCTCACCGCCTTCCCACTGTCCGGTCTGCAACCATGCGATTCCATTTTATTTTAATCTGCCGATATTCAGCTTTCTTCTGCTCAAAGGTAAATGCGGATTCTGTAACACGCACATTTCCATACGCTATCCTTTGGTGGAACTGATCACAGGCGTATTAGCTCTGGGGCTTTTTTTAAAATTCGGGGTGACACCGGCAGCACTTTTTTATTTTATCTTCGGCGCTGTGCTCATTGCCACCTCGTTTATTGATCTGGATCACCAGATTATCCCGGATAAGTTGTCTCTTCCAGGAATTATCATTTTTTCCACATCCTGTCTTTTTGTACCTGAAATGCGCTTTATTTCTGTGGTTTGGGGCGTTCTGGCAGGTGGTGGCATTTTATATCTTGTGGCGCTTTTCTATTATTATATTCGCAAACAACAAGGCATGGGAGGGGGAGACATCAAACTTTTAGCCATGATTGGGGCAGCCACAGGCGTAAAAGGGGCCTTTTTCACCTTGTTTACAGGTTCAGTTTTCGGAACCCTTGGTGGAGTGGCCGCCATGGCCCTGGCAAAAGAATTCAAAAAAAAAGGGGCAAGAATCCCCTTTGGTCCATTTCTTTCCCTGGGGGCTATCCTCTACGTGTTCTGGGGGGAGCCCGTAATACGGTGGTATGCCAATTTCCTTAAATAGTGTTTGGGTGACTAGGTGCCTTTTGGACAGATTATCCTGCGTAACATTATGAATAAGACAGACTATGATACACGAATGCCTTTTTAGCTGTCTTACAATACTTTTCAAAAGATACACTTCTTCTTCGGCGGTTTATATTCAATCAACATAGATCAAACAAAATACCCCCTGCTGCCCACAAAAAATTAAGCCTGAAACCTTTTGTATCTGGGTTTATCAGCTGAACATTCAAGTCTCCACCAACCCCACCCATAGAACGTTCAGACACAACTAATTTTAAAAAAACTTTATGGCACAGCCTCTGCTATGCTATACAAACAAAGAAATGCAGCCGCATTTAAATTAGTTTGAGGGTAAAATAGTTAAACCAGTTTTCAATCTGTCCTAAAAAAGGAGAAAAACATGGAACAGCAAAACATTAACATGCCCCTTCTTGGCGACGAATTTCCCGAAATTGATGTGGACACCACCCATGGCCCCATGAGCCTGCCCAAAGACATGAAAGGCAAATGGTTTGTTCTTTTCAGCCATCCGGCGGACTTCACTCCGGTATGTACTACGGAATTTTCAGGTTTTCAGAACCGCATTGCCCAGTTTGAGAAGATGGGGGTAGAGCTGATCGGCATGTCCGTGGACCAGGTATTCAGCCATATTAAATGGGTTGAATGGATCAAAGAAAAACTTGATATAGAAATTACCTTCCCCGTGATTGCCGCCAACGACTCGATAGCAAATAAACTGGGTATGCTCCATCCAGGCAAAGGGTCCAATACGGTGAGGGCGGTGTTTGTGATTGACCCTGAAAGCAAGGTCCGACTGATCCTGTATTATCCCCAGGAAATCGGACGAAATATGGATGAAATTGTCAGGGCCACAAAGGCGTTGATCACATCAGACAAGAACGGGGTCGCCATGCCTGCCAACTGGCCGGAGAATGAGATGTTAAAGGACCGGGTAATCATTCCGCCACCAAAGTCGCAACAAGAGGCTGCCAAGCGACTTGAGCAATATGAGGGCTATGACTGGTGGTTCTGCCACAAATCGCTCTAACCCACTCAAATCCAATTTAGCACCAGGCCCGGAAGTTGTTATCTCATTCCGGGCTTTTCTGCGACAGGCTCTAAGAGCCTGTTTGATAATTGATGAATCGCCTGCAATCCCATGAAAATGGCGCCAATTCCCCCCAATTTTCTGTCAATAGTCCGGCTATTAACACAAAATTTGTGAAAATTGGTTCTCATTTTCATGAGATTTCGCTTCGATCCCCTAATTATCAAACAGGCTGAAACCGGAGACCGTAAATTGACCTTCCGGTCTCCGGTTTCCGATCTCCGAATTCCGGTCTCCTGATCATGCGCTTTGATCCGAATAACAGACTTCAAGCAACACTTTGCCTTTGGTCGTATAAAAGGGGATAACGACAACATGACTGCCGGATTCGGTATGTAAAATTTCTTCATTTCGACCTGTCACAACGTTTACTAATTTAACTTTTACTTTCTTTCCCAGTTCCCCAATTTTTGTTGTCACATGCCCGGCAACCATGTTACTGATCTCCCCCACAGCATCGATTATTTCTTCATTAATTTCGGTCAGTTCCTCACCAAACATGGCAGACACAATGCCTAAAATACTTTTTTCGGTAAAAGAAATAGCAACCGTTGCTTCCAGATCGCCACCGACTGTCAAAAGCCCTGAAATATCACCATTATGAATGGTATTTCCTTTTAAAAAAGGCGGCCCAGGCTTTACTTTTATTAGAGCAGTGGTATCAAGAATGTGTAAAGTCCCTTCAATGAAAGGATTGACAAGCGCTACATCCATTTTTTCCTCCTGTTTGTAAACATTCTATGCTCTGCCCAAAAATCTGGCAATGATTTTTTAATAAAACGTAATAAATACTTGACACGTAAGGCTCAACGACGTAACGTACCCAGAAGCTGAATGAAACCATTATTACTAACTAAAAGTTACAAGCACTCTAAAACTGGATATGCAAGGCATCGGACATGCAGCTGAAGTGCCCTAATGCAGATGTCCGATAACATCACAGATCTGGCCATAGGGTGTTTCCGAAAGGGGAGGCTGTTTTGAATTTTTGGTAAGCACAATATCAATGCATGATCAAAATATTTAAAAGCGTTATAATGTATTGTTATTATGCTATAAAATGAAAAATTCAAAATGCCGAATGCGACTTTTAGTTACTAAATAATACTTTCAACTTTAATATTTCCTAACCCCCCCAAAAAAAGGAGTGAATACGATGAATAAAGGTGATTTAATTAACAAAGTTTCAGAAGTTCTCAGCAGTAAAAAAGATGCTCAGGCAGCTGTTGACTGCATGATTGAGACCATTACTGAAGCACTGGCTGCAAATGACTCTGTTACCCTGGTAGGTTTTGGCACATTTAAAACCGCCGAAAGAAAAGCAAGAAAAGGCAGAAACCCCCAGACTGGAAAAGAAATCGATATCCCGGCCAGAAATGTGCCCAAATTCGTACCCGGAAAAGCACTTAAAGACGCTGTAAAATAATTAATTTTACGCAGGCATATGAGAAATCAGGCAGTATTGACGCCAGAGTCATACTGCCTGATTTGGACTACAGGGATCCAGCAAAAAGGCGGATTGATTTTGAATGTGGGATTTAAGCCACGTTAAAAGATCTTTCTGGCTGGAATCAAAGGATTGTATTGTTTCTGCTTCAATCTTTTCAATCTCCTCAAATGCCCTGGCGCAGGTCAGTTTGACATCCTCCTTATATCCTTTAATAGATGTCTGCGGATCAATTCCCAAAATTCGTTTTAAATGCACATGGAACTCAGGGGCAGATCTTGGATTTTCATTAAAATTTCGGACAAGTATCCTTTGGGCCAGCATTCGAACCCTGTTGCTTTGAAAGCTTTGGGTTATCTGATATCTATTTTTTTCTTCTGTTTTATGAAAAATTGCGATCTCTTTTTTATCCTGAAATGAAAAGAACCCACTCTGATACAGATCTGCATCAAGATCAATATCTGGCACTTGGGGATATTTAAAATTCCGGTGAAATCTTACCGTTTTGTTAAAGAGGGATATGTTCTGCTGAATAAAATCCAGATTCCGTATACACACCATACGCGATTCAGGTGAAAGTTTATCCCAAAAACGATCCAAAACAGGCAAAATAAATAACTGATCACCCGGCTTTTTTCTTATTGCAATAAGATCATATACACCAAGGGTCTCATCTATCTGATCAAACAATCCTGCTTTATCCAAACGAATCCAAAGGCTTTGGTTTTTATAAGGGACAGATCCCCCCACATAAACCACCGGGGCCATATAATTGCAATCTGCACCAAATGAGACTGATACCATAAGCGCAAGATTCATTTCGTACGCCTTGGACAATTTTGAGTGTCCAAGGTCATTCATGCGTTTAAGATCGGCATTTTTATCAAAAAATCCACGGACATACGACCAAATTTTTCCGTATTTAATAAACGCTTTTGCAAGCCCCACAACAGATTCAACATCACTCATGGCTTCGTGGGCCCTGCCCGAAGTCTCAAACTGATTTTGCAGGGTTAAAAGATCAAGTTTCATGGTTGACTGCCCATTTTCAAGCACAGGCCAGGAAAGTGCCTGGTTGCAGAAAAGATAATAGATCAATGTGACCGGAAGCATATCCATGCGGCTGCATCCGTTGGCAAATTGATGCGAATACGGATCCAGTAGATTACGATAAAAAAGAAAACGTAAAAATTCATCATCAAATCCAAGGGAATTATACCCTATGCTGATAGTCTGCGGTGTATTCAAAAGCGAATGAATTTTTAAGGCTGCATGGTATTCACTCATACCGGTCTTAAGTATTTCAGCATCAAGCCTGTGCGTAAGAAACGCGCCTGGAGAGGGTACAATATCATCCCTGAGACGGATGACAATCTCCTCCCTGCTGATCTCATTTAAAGACAGATCCGTACGAATACACGCAAAGGTCAGCACCTGGTCAAAGGCCGGATTTAGACCAGATGTTTCGATATCATAGAATAAAAACGTCTGCATTATGGGCGTTAAGTCATTTGATCACAGCTATAATCTAAGAGCCTGTTTGATAATTAGGGAATCGAAGCGAAATCTCATGAAAATGAGAAGCAATTTTCATGGGATTGCAACGCTGATTTCAAAACACCACGTAAATCCGGATCAGATAACACAAGTGCTTTGGAAACCCCTTGACGAATGGCACCTGCCTGGCCGGTATACCCACCGCCCATCACAGTAATCTTAATATCAAAGGCATCGCTTTTATCCGTAAGAACAAGAGGAGAAGTCAACACATCCCTATTCACCGGAATATCAAAATAATCATCCAATTCTCTGTTATTGATAATAATTTTTCCTGTACCAGGCATAAGCCACACTTTGGCCACAGAATCTTTCCGCTTACCTGTTGCGTAAAATTGGTTTGCTCTTTCCATTGATCGTATCAAGTCCCTTATATATTAGAATTCGACAACCTGAGGCTTCTGTGCAGCGTGAGGATGCTGATCGCCTGCATAAACAAATAATTTTTTCCCAAGTTTGCGACCTAGTCTGTTTTTCGGAAGCATTCCGCGAACAGCCTTTTTTAAAACATCTTCAGGTTTTTTTTCAAACATCTCTTTGGCTGTTTGGGATTTGATTCCTCCGATATAACCGGAATGGCGGTAATAGGTTTTCTGTCCCATTTTATTTCCAGTCAAACGGATCTTGTCCGCATTGACCACAATCACCCAGTCACCTGTATCCACATGAGGGGTGAAAAGGGGGTTATGTTTACCCCGAATCCTATACGCTATCTGGGAAGCAAGCCGCCCAAGCACCTGATCTTTTGCATCAATAATGCACCAATTCTCTTTGTTGTCAGATCTTTTTGCACTGTATGTATATTTTTTCAATGTTCTCCATGCTCCTCTAAATAACCGCGACCAGGGGTAATTACATAATTTTGTTTTTAAAGTCAAGTATTTTTATACTTCTATTTGTTTTTCATCCTTCTGCTCTGACCCTGTTTTTTTTGAAAAAAATGATTTCTCTTTTTTGCCGGATTCCATTTTACTGGTGGTCTTACAAGAGATATCCGCATTAAGCATTCCACCGTTTTCCACAATCAGATCCTGGCATACAACTTTTCCTTCACAGGAGCCCGTTGCCAGAAGAATCAACTCCTTGGAGGCGATCAATTCGCCTTCAAAGCTGCCGCCAATGGTCACACTGGAGACCTTTGTCAAATTTGAGTTGACCTTACCGTCCTGGGCAATAATTACAACATCCCCATCAATTGTGCCCTTTACTTCCCCTTTGATGATCAATTTTCCACAACTTTCTATGGAGCCGTCGATCTTGAGTTCCTTATCAATGATGCTTAAATTTTGCTTATTGCTTCTCACAACGGCGGCCTCCTTACAAACACTTAAAAGTTGAAAATCAGTATCAATTCTGTTTATTTTGTCCAATATTAAAGGTGGTTTTCAATAACAGTTTTTCGGTTTCGTCAAATATAAATACGGAAGCATCGGAAAAATCCTGCAACGGTGTCGGGGTCTTTATGGTGAACCGAACAGGTTTAAAATTGGAAATGGAAAAATAATGACCTTGTTTATAAGGGCCGGGAACACCGCTTTTCATAATTGAGGATCTGGGCATCACCACCCATTTATCAGGTGTGGCACTTTTGGGTTTGAGTACACAAAAAATCCGGCCTGATATCTGCCTGGAATCTTGTGCCGTATTTTTGATATTAAACCGAACAACAACATCCTGGGGATTCCTGCCTTGGGAAAGGGAAAACGAGCCAATACTGACATCAGACAACGCGTCAGGTAATTGCCCTACCGGCCCATCAGCATGTTCTACGGATCGGACCTGGCCTGGTGCCAAGTTTTTATCCTCCTGGCCAACACGTTTAACTTTGGTGACTTTTGAATCAGACGTTACATCTGCGGCCCCTGAACGCTTCTCTTTTTCAGAAGAGTTCTGACCAGTGTTTCCGTCACGTGTCAATGCGTCAAGTTCAGCTGTGTTACCCGTCACCACCAGTCTGGCCATAAGCATCTCTTTTTCACTGATCAACCGGTTCACTTGTTTATTTAAAACGTCCTGGGAACTCTTTAATTGAACATTCTGATTGTACGCTCTGGCATAAAGCCGATAAAAAACAACAGTGCCCACTCCCCCTGCCAGACTGATTACCAGAAAAAAACAAATAAGACCTTTCAGATAATCCCCGGATCGTATTTCTCCAAAATCATTAATGATCAGGATGGAATTCTTCCTGTGCATTTTATGCGGCACAGGTTTGATCTGGGCTATTTCCCTTTCCAGTCCTTTCGAAAGATCTTCCATTCATCCTCTTTTTTCCAAATTCAAATGCCGGTATGCATTTTCCGATGCTCTTCTGCCGCTGGAAGTACGCAGCGCAAGGCCGATTTTTAATAAATAGGGTTCCACCACATCCACCAAGGTGTCAGCTTCCTCCTGCAGGGTCGCTGCAATGGCTTCGATTCCAACAGGCCCGCCGTTGTAAAACCGAATAATCGTTTCAAGATAATTGCGGTCCAAAGGTGTCAGACCAAGGTCATCAATGCCTTCTAGATCCAGGGCCTCCTGTACGCCTTTCGCTGTCATAACGCCCTGGTGCTTTACCATGGCATAATCCCGAACCCGTTTAAAAAGCCTGTTGGCAATTCTAGGGGTTCCCCGTGATCTTTTGGCAAGTTCCAAAGCGCCGTCATCTGTTATACGTGTTTTCAACAGCAGGGCCGAGCGCTGAATAATCACTGTCAGCTCTTCAACAGAATAAAAATCAAGGGTACGAAATATGCCAAAACGATCCCGCAACGGCGCGGACAAAAGTCCCACCCGCGTGGTGGCCCCGATAAGTACAAACTGTTTAAGCCGGTACCTGTGGCTTCTTGCATGAATTCCCTTGTCAAAAACAAAATCCACGGCAAAATCCTCCATGGCAGGATAAAGAAACTCCTCCACCACTTTGGGAATCCGATGAATTTCGTCCACAAAAAGTATGTCGCCCTCTCCCAGATTGGTCAGAATACCCACAAGATCCCCGCCTTTTTCCAGAGTTGGGCCGGAGGTAACGGTTAACTCTTTTCCCATTTCATTTGCAATAATGTGGGACACCGTTGTTTTCCCAAGTCCGGGCGGGCCATGCAACAGGATATGCTCTAAAGGTTCCCTGCGCATTTTTGCTGCCTGGATGGCAATCTTGAGTGTTTCCACGGCTGCGGCCTGTCCCACATAATCATCAAAGCAACCGGGACGAAGGGAAACAATCTCCTGGGAATGATCTTCGATTTTCAGCTTTTCCGAAACCACGCCCTTTTTATCTGAAGTATAGCTTAAGATGTCTGTATCAGCCGTCATCGGGTCTCCTGAAAAATTTCGTCAAACAGATCTTCAGGGGAACTGATGCCTGGATTTTTTTCAAGGGCTTGATTAATCATTCTTCTTGCCGATGCCCCAGAGTGTCCAAGCTGTTCAGTCAGAACCTCAGCCACCTGTCTGACCATGATCTGCTTTCCTTCAGGAACAAAATCCTGGGGATTCCCTGACACAGGATGCGGCTCAGAACTTTGGGCTGAGGCAAAAGCCAGTACTTTTCCGTTCAGGGTGGCGACAATTTTTTCCGCTGTCCGCTTGCCGATACCAGTCAATTGTGACAAAAAAGCAGTATCCCGGTCTTCAATAGCTCTGGCCACCTGGGATACCGGTTTTGTCAACGCCTTGATTGCTTTCATGGGCCCGATGGCGGCCACGGTGATGAACAACTGAAAAAATTCCTTGTCATCCGGGGTCAAAAATCCGATAAGCACGGGTTTAGGTTGCCGCTCTGTGACATGGTAATAAATATACAGCGCAATGGTGTCATTGGTCTGGGATTTTTCCATACACAAGGCCAGGGTAATGGTGTCCAAAAGAATCTCATAACCGATATGACCGGCCAGCAGAATAATACCATCCGCCTCCTTGCGAAGAATTTGTCCCTCAAGATAAGCAATCATATTTGATCTTTGTCCCCCAATCACCCCCATACCGGAACAACCCGGTCAATGCCATTCCCAGCGCATCCGAAGCGTGAAAAGGACGAATGGGCTCATGGTGATTGAGTAAGTTGCGCACGGCGCGTTCCACCTGATACTTATCCGCACTGCCGTTTCCTGAAATCACCTTTTTAACTTCCCTGACAGCCACCTGGCGAATCTGCACCCCCGCCTTGAAAGCCGCTAGAATCAGCACGCCTGAAACTTTGCCCAGCATAATACCCGATCCCGGGTATTTTTCAAGGGAGTAAACATCTTCAATAACAACAAGATCCGGCTGCTGTTCAATTAGAAAAGATTTAGCGTTCCGGTAAATTTTCTCCAGTCTGACCGGTGTGGATTCTCCCGTATCTGTGGAGATACTGCCAAAGGAATATCCGGCAATATGACGGTCCTGCCCCTCAATAACTCCGACGCCGGTTCCGGCAAGGCCGGGATCAATGCCTATGATTTTCATACCCTGTTTTCAAAAAACAAAGGAATACACAATTAGTTAATATTTTTAAGCTTTTCCTTGGCATACTTGGCTTCCTGGGAATTGGGATACCGTGAGATCAGTTCTTTGAGAATAAGTCTGGCATTGGCTTTTTCACCAAGGGCTGAAAATGCATATCCCTGCTTGAGCCGAGCTGCCGCATTTTTATTGGAATCTGGATAATTCTCAAGTACTTTCTGATATTCCAGAATAGCCTTTTCATACCATTTTTGAGCATAATAAGAATCAGCAATCCAGAATCTTGCGTTGTCTGCATTTTTGGAATCCGGATATTTACTGATAAAATTTTCAAACTGAACCTTTGCATTTTCCAGATCGCCCTGGTCAAACAATTGTTTCGCATAGCTGTACAAACCGTCCTCGGTATCCTGCATCTTACTGGACACCGAATTACTATTTTGTCCGGACGATCCTGACACACTAGGTTCAAACCCCATATATTTTTCCAGAGCAATGACCTTTTCATAATTCTTAGAAATGGCATTGTCCAAACGATCCAGTCTCTTTTCCAGACTTTCCTGACGAGTCTGTCCATTTATACCGAACTTGTAATGGACCTCTTCGAGCTGACCTTGAATTCGGTGAAAATTGTCCTTAAGCTGCTGAATATCATACTTTACTTCAGCATAATTCTCCCGGGTAATTTTGGAAAACTCATCCACCTGTTGTCGAAGGTGTCCAAGGTCATTGGTATTGGCCTGATCAAGGGTATTCCGGCGGCTGTTATTCTGTTCTATAATCGCCACCCGGGTTTCCAGTACCTCATACTGATTGGGTGTCATGCAGCCAGCTATTAAAATGATGACTGCAAGGCAGGAATAAAAACGCAACGGTTTCATTTGATACAACATCCAAAAAAATTAATGAAATATGAGTACAGAGGCACAATACCGTCCTTCTGTACCCCTCAAACGCCTGCAAAATGGATTATTATCTTACCTGATTATAAACTGTGCACGCCTGTTTATGCGGTAAGCCTCTTCTGTGGGTGCCGGATCCAAGGGTTTTTCTTCCCCATAGCTGACCGTACCCAAGCGTTGGCCTGAAACGCCTAAATCCACAAGATATCTTCTGACGGTGGTGGCGCGTCTTTCACCTAGGGCCAGATTGTAAACCGTGGTACCACGCTCGTCACAATGGCCCTCAATCATAACGGTCTCAGAAGGATTGACCTGCAGCCAATCCGCTTTTTCCCGCAGCAGAACCTTAGCTTCGCCGGTAAGCTCCGCACTGTCATAATCAAATAAAATATTCTGGTTCAGGAAACGGGACTTGGCTTCCATAATCCTGGCCTGCCCCTCATATTCGAGCTGTTGTGCTTTGATTCTTTCGGCTTCAAGGCGGGCAGCTCTTTCAGCCTCAAGACGAGCAGCTTTTTCAGCATCCGTCTCCCCGGCTTGTTCCTGACTCATGGGTTCAGGGTCAGCCACCTTTGGCTTTGAACAGCCGGCCATGGTCACAAGCCCTGCGGTCAGTACTGCCATCGTAATATGCATCAACAATTGTTTTTTCATCGTGCTTCCCTTTCTTTAATTTATCAACAATCTTCTACTCAGATGAAAAACCTGTGTCACCAGACCAATCCGGTTCACTCTGGATGCCGGACATGGAAAGAAGCTGGCGCTGATCTGTACCGGCTGCGGTCATGACAAACAAATGAGCCCTTCCACCTTTTCTGTTGGATTTAAAAACGATCAGGCTGCCGTCCGGGGACCAGCAGGGATCTTCGTTATCACCCTGCTCAGCTGTCAGCTGCACGGAAGTGCCGATATGCGGCTCAACAGATATGACAAAAATATTAATTTTATTTTTGTCAATCCCTGCATAAGCAATCTTTTTGCCGTCCGGGGACCATGCCGGGCTGGTATTATATTTTCCGGTAAATGTGACACGTCGCGCCTCTTCCGAATCCATCTCCTGAATATAAATCTGCGGATTGCCGGACCGGGATGAGGTAAAGGCGATCTTTCTGCCGTCCGGGGAAAATTTAGGCGACACATTGGTTCCCCAACTCTTGGTAACTCTTTTAATAATTTCTCCTTTACGGGTCAACAAATATATTTCCTGATTCCCTGAAAAACTTAGGGTTGCCCCAAGATTAAGTTTTTCAGGCATCCAATCCGGAGAAATATTAATGCCTTTATAATTAATAATATTGCCCAGGTTCTCTTTAAGATTTTTTATAAAAATATCAGGTTTGCCTTTTGCATAGGAGACATAGGCCAACCACTGGCCGTTATGTGACCACGCCGGTGACAATGAGATACTTTTATGATGGGTTATCTGTTTGGGATTAAATCCGTCAAAATCGCAGGAATAGATCTCTTTATACCCATTGACGGTGGAAACAAAGGCGATTTTTGATCCAAAAACCCCGAAGTTTCCAGTCAGCGCTTTGGCGACTTCCGCACAAAATCGATGAACCATGGTCCGGATCTGGGTGACCGGACCGCCATATATTTTGCCCACCACAAGCTTTGCATTAAAGGTGTCCATTAAGCGAAGCTGCAATTTGACCTGGCCGTCATACGCTTCTACCCCGCCTGTGATCAACAGTTCAGCCCCAATGCCTGTCCAGTCCTTGAAATTTATCTGCCCCAGTTGAATGCCTGATTCCGCAGGGTTGGATAAAAAGGCAGCTGAATCTATAATTTTCAGATACCCTGTAAAATCAAGCCCTGCTTTCAAAATCTGTTCAGCCTGTACGCCGGCAGCCACCTCAGCCCCATGCCCATTGAAAGCCTTGAACGAAGTGACTGCAACAGGCGTTTTGTTTAGAAAGGGGTTTGAAATGCTGATATAATCGTAATCCTTTGACAGGGCCTGGCCAGACAGAAGAACGATAATTGCCCATACCCAGACTGCCTTGTACAGTACATGAAAATATTTATCTTGATTCATATCATCACCTGTTGATCTATAATCTTATTTGAGCCCCCTGGGAGAAAATCCTAACACCAGTTCGTAGGAAGACATCCCCTTGGGCAGTTCCGGCAGAGGATTTGCCCTTTTTATGGCCTTTTTAGCCGACTCATCCAGATAATTGTTTCCAGACCGGGTTTCAAATGAAATATCCCGGATATCACCGCTTTTTAATATTTTTATAAAAATTCTGACTTCAAGGTCCTGATTAAGTCCGGCCATGGCATCATTGAAAACCCAATTCTGTTCAATGGCAGATTTGATCAACATCTGATACAACGTCAAAGGAGCGGCTTCTCCACCACCACCTTCTTTCACACCTGAAACCCCATTGCCGTAAGAGTTTTTGCCCTGGACATCCTTTTCTTTTGAGGCAACCGAGGCCTTCATCCGTGCCAGAGCATTTTTAAGTTGCGCCTGCCTTTGTTTTTCACCCTTTTCAGCCAGCTCTTTTTTGACCTTTGCCAGATCTTGCGCTAATTTTTTCTTGGCTTTTTCTTTTTGCTTTCTTTTCTTTTCAACAGATTTTTCTTTTGGGGGCTCTTTCTTTGGCAATTCCTTTTCCCTGGCTGCGATCAGATCCTTAAGATTATGGGGCTTTGATTTCAGATTGACCTCGGGTTTAATTACCGGAATTTCAGATGCCTTGGGTTCAGCGGACTGGGACTGAATGGGTGAAAGGGCATCCAGGTTCACCTTATCTGCGTTGTCAGGCGCCGATTCTCCAAGCAGATATGATTCCCCTGAAGTCCGGGCATTGACAGGCCCGGGAGCAAACGCAACCAAATCCACAGTAACAACCTTAGGCGTAGGCGCGGAAAACTGAAAATCATGCAAAAAATAGAGACTGATAAAAAAAAGCGCATGGCAAACCATCGATAGCAGGCAGACCAGAAAAAAATTGTCCTGGCCGCTACTTTGGGGCCCGCTGATAAATCTTTGCCTGTTTTGAATTTGAGACGGGATCTTCATCTGATAACATTAACCAGCCTGATGCTCATCCTCGGGCAGGGTGATCATCCCAAGACTCGTGATACCGGCTTTTTTAATCTGGGACATGATGTTGACCACCACCCCATAGGGCACTTTTTTATCTGCCTTGAGGTAAACATTTTTCTTATCCAGATTCTCCATGACCGCTTCAAGCTTTTCTGCCAGAAACGCAGCGCTGACCTCCTGCGCGTTGATATACACGTTCATATCAGCATCAATGGAGATGATCAGATTCTGCTCATTCGTGGGCAATGATTGGGAGGTTGCCGTGGGTAGATCAACGTCTACACCCTGAACCATCATGGGTGCCGTGACCATAAAAATAATCAGTAAAACCAGCATAACATCCACAAACGGTGTTACGTTGATTTCAGACATCAAGGGGTCATTTCCAGATCCAAGTTGCATTTAAGCCTCCAGCTTTTTTAGCATATCCCGTTCAATAATATTCAAAAGATCTGAGGAGAAACTTTGAAGCTCTGAATTCAGCACCCGTATACGGTCATTAAAATAATTATATGCAATAACCGATGGAATTGCCACGGCAAGGCCGGCTGCCGTAGCCACTAGCGCCTCGGAGATACCGGGTGCCACAACGGCAAGACTGGCAGACCCGGAAAGCCCGATCCCCTGGAAGGTACTCATGATGCCCCACACGGTACCGAACAGACCGATAAAGGGCGCTGTATTACCGGCTGTTGCCAGAAAGGAGACCAGCTGGGTCAAGCGCCGGTTTTCCACGTTAATGGTCCGGTTAAGCGTACGTTTGACACTTCCCATGGTCTGAAGGGTTGATCCAGCACTTTTTCTTGTGGCAAAATTTTCCTTACTCTCAGTTCTTGCTGCTTCCATATAGGCGGCAATAAAAATCCGGGCCAGAGGACTGGAACGAAGGGCCTTAGCCTTGGAAAAGGCATTGGCCAAGGTCCGGCATTGCCAAAACACTTCGGTAAAATCAGCCGAATCCCTGAATGCTCTTCTGATATACCGAAATTTTATGAGTATGATAGACCAGGAGATAATAGAAAAAAACAGCAGTAACAACATGATAAATTTTACAACTGGCCCGGCATTGGTGAGCATATATAACAGGCCGACTGATTCAGTGGTCATAAATCCTTCCTTAAATTATGTCGGTATTCCGGAAAGCATAACAGATAAAAAAATTAAGTCTACAGATGCTACATAAGCGATTACTGACTCTCACGTCAATAGAAAAACCCCTTTGCCTTGGACAAAGGGGCTTAATATTATCAAACATACCATGGCCGAAAAGCCGGTTCATGGTGTTACATGACGAATTACATCATACCGGGCATTCCGCCGCCCATGCCGCCACCCATGCCACCTGGCATGCCGCCGCCCATACCGCCGCCAGCATCTTTTTCAGGTTTTTCAGCGATCATGGCTTCGGTGGTCAGCATAACAGAGGCAACAGAGGCTGCGTTCTGCAAGGCAAAACGAACCACTTTCTTAGGATCAATAACACCTGCCTCAATAAGATCTTCGTATACATCGGTTCTGGCGTTGTATCCAAATGCACCTTCTGTCTCTTTAATTTTATTGATAACAACCGAACCTTCAACACCTGCGTTGTCGGCAATTTTGCGCAAAGGCCATTCAATCGCCTTGGCAATAACATTAACACCCAGTTTTTCTTCGCCTTCCACATCAATGGCGTCAAGGGACGGAATGCATCTAATCAGGGCGATGCCACCGCCGGGAACAATGCCTTCTTCAACAGCGGCACGGGTTGCATTCAAAGCGTCTTCCACCCGGGCTTTCTTTTCTTTCATTTCGGTTTCAGTGGCAGCACCGACATTAATTACAGCCACACCACCGACCAGTTTAGCCAGACGTTCCTGCAGTTTTTCACGATCATAATCAGAAGACGTTTCATCAATCTGTGCGCGAATTTGTTTCACGCGGCCTTCAAGAGCCTCTCTGGATCCGGAACCATCAACAATTGTTGTATTGTCTTTGTCAATGGTAATCGTTTTGGCTTGACCAAGATCCTGAATGGTAATGTTTTCCAGTTTAATTCCGATATCTTCGGAAACAACCTGACCACCGGTAAGGATCGCAATATCTTCCAGCATGGCTTTCCGTCTGTCACCAAAACCGGGCGCTTTAACAGCAGCCACATTCAGGGTACCGCGCAGCTTGTTAACAACCAGAGTAGCCAGCGCTTCGCCTTCGACATCTTCTGCAACAATCACAAGGGGCTTACCTGTTTTTGCAATTTCTTCCAGCACAGGAAGCAGATCTTTCATGGAGGAGACTTTTTTATCGCAGATCAGGACAAAGGGATTTTCCAGGGAAGCAACCATTTTTTCGGTATCGGTTGCGAAATAAGGAGAAAGATATCCCCGGTCAAACTGCATACCTTCAACCACATCAAGGGTGGTATCCATGGATTTGGCTTCTTCAACGGTGATAACACCTTCTTTGCCCACTTTATCCATGGCTTCGGCAATGATATTCCCGATGGTTTCATCATTGTTGGCAGAAATGGTGCCGACCTGGGCGATCTCATTCTGGTCTTTGGTGGGTTTGGCAAGGCTTTCAAGGGTTTCAATGACTTTTGCAACAGCCTTGTCAATGCCTCTTTTGATCCCCATGGGGTTGTTGCCGGCAACAACCAGGCGCTGCCCTTCCTCGTAAATTGCCCGGGCAAGGACTGTAGCGGTAGTCGTACCGTCACCAGCCATATCAGATGTTTTTGAAGACACTTCTTTAACCATCTGAGCACCCATGTTTTCAAACTTATCTTCAAAATCAATCTCTTTGGCAACGGTTACGCCGTCTTTGGTAACATTGGGAGATCCCCAGGATTTATCAATAACAACGTTTCTTCCCTTGGGACCAAGGGTAACCACTACTGCGTCGGCAAGCGCCTGGACACCTTTGAGCATAGCTTCACGCGCTTTGGCATCGTACTTAATTTCTTTAGCCATTGTATTTTATCTCCGTCAATTTATTTCATTAATTTTATTGAATTATATATCAACTTACTTTACGCTTAACATCCTGGAAAGAATGAACTTCAAAATGATCGAAAATAGTTAGTCAACAACGCCCAGCACATCATCCTGGCGCATGATCAGATAATCAGTTCCGTCAATTTTAACTTCCGTTCCACCATATTTACTGAACAATACGCGATCACCAACTTTCACATCCATGGGAAGCAGCTTTCCGTCTTCACCCAGACGCCCGTTACCCGTTGCAACCACTTTACCTTCGGCAGGTTTTTCCTTTGCGGTGTCCGGGATAATAATACCCCCTTTGGTTTTTTCATCCTCTTCAACACGTTCAACAAGAATTCTGTCACTCAATGGTCTGAAACTCATGATACAATTCTCCTTAATTATAAAGTTTCGCACTAAATTTTATTTTTAAATTAAGCCAATTTGTTAGACAGATCGCTATCTATTCTCTAACTTGGCATCTGATTTAGAAGCTGGCTTTTCTGATTTTTCTGATGAGTGTTCTTTAGGCGTGGAACCTGTCTTGGTTCCCCCGTAATCCGTTACATACCATCCGGCTCCTTTAAGATGAAAGGAACTCTGGGAAATGATCTTTTTTAGTTTACCATTGCACCTAGGGCAAACTTCCAGGGGGGCATCCGAAATTTTTTGAAAAACCTCTTCTACATTTTCACACCCACTGCATTGGTACTCGTAAACCGGCATTTTTGTTTTTCCTTCCTAAATAGATTACTGAAATTTATTTTACGGGACTCCTTGCTTGAAAAACAAAACTAAAATAATAAGTTTTTTTTTCTTGTCAAGGATGGGCACTTAAAATTTTTACGGATGTTTTTATTTAGATCTGTTAATACCATTGTGTATAAAATTCAAAAACTTGGGGCATCCCGGAAACAGTTTGGGGGGCAATAATATCATGGGTAATCCCATGCACTTTTTTTTCCTCTTCCAAAGTCACCTCTGCTTCACAGGCGTTTTCATAACGATGCTCAAACCGTACAAACCGAACCACATGAACAAGCTCATGAACCAGAACGTACAAAAGGAACGGCCCAAGATCAATTTCAGGACTTTCTGCAATCAATGAAATAATCGCAGGATCCTGGATACAAACATGATAGAGGCTAAAAACCGAGGAGATCAAAGAAAGTTCCCGGCGCCGGCCTTCATATTTAAGCACCTGGGCAAAAGGGCCTTTCACCCGTTCATGGGGAAGTAAATCCCTGGCAGTTTTAATATCATACCTGTTTTTAAGCCATTGGGAGGAGGAGAACTTGAAATAATTGTACACCATGTCCTCGGCCTGCACTGCTGCTGCCGCGACCTGTTCAAGTTCATTCTCATCAAAAAACCGTGTCATTTAGACGCCTGCTCCATGTAACAAAAGAATGGACACTTGATTTAAAACTATGCTATAATTAAAATTTAATAACTCATAATGATAATTTACTGAATTTAAAAGGAGGTGATTTTTTTGGGTAGTGTTATAAAGAAGAGAAGAAAGAAAATGCGCAAGCATAAACATAGAAAACTCCTTGCCAAAACCAGGCACCAAAGAAAGAAAAAATAGGCTATAATGGGACTGGATTCGCCTTTTTCTTTCCCAAGCCCGTGGGGGAGTATTGAGAACCTGTTTGATAATTGATGAATCGGCTGCAATCCCATGAAAATGGCTCCACTTCCCCCAAATTTTATGTCAATAGTCCGGCTATTAACACAAAATTTGTGAAAATTGGTTCTCATTTTCATGAGATTTCGCTTCGATCCCCTAATTATCAATTTGAACTTTTCTTAAAATATTTCATCAACTCGGAATCCGTTGACAAGATAACAGTACTGTCCTTTTCAAGGGTCTTTTTATACAGCTCCATGGTCTTCACAAACGCATAGAATTCCGGATCCTGACCATAGGCGCCTGCATAGATTCCGGTCGCTTCGGCATCCGCCTTACCCTTTATCTCCTGGGCCTGCTTATATGCCTGGGATTTGATGACCTGCAATTCTCGTTCTTTCTCTCCTCTGATATTGCTTGCCTCTCCTTTACCCTCTGCTCTGAATTTTTCTGCGATCTGATTTCTTTCTGCAATCATTCGGTCATATACAGAACTGCGAACACTGTCGATATAATTGATTCGCTTAATCTTAACATCCACAACCTGAATGCCGAAATCCGCTAATTTTTCCCGGGCCTGTTTTTCTATCTGGCGGGCAATTTCAGCCCGGCCCAAATCCACACGATAACGAACCATCCGTTTAGGGGTCTCTTCCCCTTCCTTGGTCTCCTGCCACTGGATGGTCTCAAACGTATCCATGGGACGGTCTGTGTTCCTTACACTTTCCACAAGTGGATATGCAGAAATCAAATCGCGCATGGCCGGATCAATAATATCATCCAGTCTTTTCAGTGCAGAAAATTCGTCCTTCACCGTCTGGAAATAGACAATAGGATCACTGATCCGCCACCGGGCAAAGGTATCCACCCAGATATATGTTTTATCCTTTGTGGGAATCTGTCCCGGATCCCCGTCCCACTCAAGCAGATTTTTAGGAAAATAATTCACCTTCTGGATAAATGGAATTTTAAATTTTAATCCCGGTGTCTTCTTGGCATCTCCCACTATACGCCCGAACTGGGTGATAACAACTTGTTCGGTTTCATCTATCACGTAGGCAGAATTGTATAAAATCAGACCTGCAATAACTGCAACTGCCAGCAAAACGGCATTTACCCTTCCCATATTTTTATTTGTATCTTCCATACCTATTCACCTTTCCGAAGGGTTTGCCCTGACAATTCAGCCCCCATATTCACAAACGGCAGCAAGTTTTTCTGGTCTGAATCAATGATATATTTATTTTCCAGTTTGGGCAGAACCTCAAGCATGGACTCCAGATACATCCGTTTCCGGGTCACATCCTTTGCCTGGGCATATTCATCATAGATGGCCTTAAATTTGGCAGCGTCACCCTGGGCACGATTCACCCGGTCAACGGCATACCCTTCGGCATCTTTGATCAGGCGCCTTGCTTCACCCCGGGCCAAAGGAATCGCCTTGTTATATTCTTCCCGGGCTTTATATATGGTCTGCTCCTTTTCCTGAATGGCCTGATTAACCTCATTAAAGGAGGCCTGCACCGGTTCCGGCACATTGGTTTTTTTCATTTCAATATTGACAATAGCAATTCCGGCTTTTGCTTTATCCATCTCTTTTTGAAGCATCTCCTTAGCCGCACTGGCAATCTCTGCACGGCTTGAAATAACCTCATTGATGCTCCTGTCTCCCACAACGATGCGCATGGTTGCTTCGGACATATGCCTTAACAGGGATCTGACATCTTTCACATTGAACAGATACGCCCTGGGATCAGCCCTGCGGTACTGAACAATCCAGGGGACGACAGCAACATTAAGGTCGCCGGTAAGCATTAACGAGGCCTCCTGCCTGGAAGACTCCGCAGATGCACGATAGGCTCCTTTCCCGCTGTATGTTTTAAATCCAAACTCTTCTGTTTCAACCTGCCTGACATTGACCTTGGTTACTTTTTCTATGCCCGCGGGTAATTTGAAGTTCAAGCCGGGCTGGGCCAAACGATCATACTTGCCAAAACGCTGGATCACCCCGACCTCACTTCGGCCAATGGTAAACACGGTGGAAAAGCCGATCACCACAGCCAGAGCAATGATTCCCATAAAAAAGATACCGGAAAATTTAAACCTTTTAAATCTATCTAGCAGGTCATCCATCTGGGGCGGTGTCGGCACCCCAGCTCCCCCTCCTTGTTTTTGTTCATATTTTTTCTGATTTTCTCGAAGCTTTTCCCAATCCCAATTCATAAAATACACCCTGTTCATGAATGACCAATCTGACAATACTTAAGAAGCCTGTTTAAAATATTGATGAATCCCTAATTTTTAATTTTAAACAGATGCTCATTGTATCCATTGGTTCGCTTAAAAATCCCTAAGGGCTTGTTTGGTAATTGATGAATCGGCTGCAATCTCATTTTCATGAGATTTCGCTTCGATCCCCTAATTACCAAACAAGCTCTAAATGAAAGCCAAAATAACTGATTCCATTACTTTCATGTTTCGTTGCGGGTTGAGTCTGGATGTTGAGCCTCCAGATCAGCCCATGGCTGCTTATAGGCAAAATATTACTCTATTATAAGAATCAAGGTTAAAAGGCAATATTTATTTGGTACAACGCCTGGGTAAGGCCCATGATCAAAATAAAATCGCCCATCTACTTGTCTTTTAAGTCACCTTCGGCGTTACGCCAGAAGACACATATAAACAATATGCGTGCCTTGATGGTGACTGAAAATCCGGCGTATCTGTGGCAGATTTAATTCTGATCATGGGCCTAAAGGGAATTGTATGGGTCAGTCAAAACTCAAACATAGTCTGGTTATTATAAATTAAATAACGTATATTTTTGTTTCCTCGTGCTCGTAAACGTAAACGAAGTAATAATTCATAATACAGACTATTAGAGATAAAACATGAACAAAAAAACAGATACAAATCATCTGACACATATCAGTGACATATTGTCAAAGGTTTTGTCAAAATACATCCCGCCCCAGCAAACGGAAATCACACAGATATGGGAAATATGGGAGTTGGCATTAGGAACCTCCATTGCACAGAATGCCAAACCAGATACATTTACAAATGGTCAATTAAAAGTAATCGTGTCAAGTTCGGCATGGATACACCAACTCAAATTTCTTGAAAAAGATATGATGGCAAACCTGAATGCAAGACTGAACACCCCTTTAATTACACACATAGGGTTCAAAATTGGAAGAATACACTACTGATAAGCTTTTTGGGGGAAAGATATCACTTTTACAGCCGGCAAAGGGCTATCGTTACAGCATGGACCCCTTTGTACTGTGCAGTCAGATCCCGCCCGCCTGCTCTGCTGACCGCATCCTGGATATAGGGTGCGGATGCGGTATTATTCCTGTTATCCTGGGATACTGCTTTCCCCAATCCCGTATTACCGGCATTGAAATACAAAGAGAACTTGCCGAAATTGCGCAGAAAAACATTATTAACAATAAACTTGAACAAACGGTATCAATTCTTAACGAAGATATTAACAATATTGATCCTGAATCCACCAACGGACCTTTTGACCTTATCCTGTCAAACCCACCTTATAAAAAACATAATACCGGAAGATTAAACCCGAATCCTCAAAAAGCCATGGCCCGCCATGAGATTACCATGGATATCAAACGCATTGCAGCAAAAGTAAAAACTCTTCTCAAACATAAAGGTCGGTTTATGATCATTTTCCCTTCCGAACGTTTGCCGGATATCGAACAGGCAGTGCAGGCAACACCTATTTATCCGGAATGGATACGCTATATTCATACTGGACAGAAAAAACCACCCAAGCGTGTTATTTTTTCAGGACGTAAGGATATAACTACCCAAAACCGCATTCTGCCCCCCATTTACCTGTCGTCCGCCAATATCCTTGATATGAATATGTAACGGCCCATAATCAAAATAAAATCGCCCAGCTACTTGTCTTTTAAGCCACCCTTCTGCGTTACGCCAAAGGACACATATTTTAAATATGCTTCCATTGGCGTGCCTTGATGGTGACTGAAAATCCGGCGTATCTGTGGCAGATTTAATTCTGATCATGGGCCTAACCCAAACGCATTACCCCTTGACACTTTGGTTAAAAAATACTATTTTGCCGCAGTTTATTCGGAGAGGTGACCGAGCTGGCTGAAGGTGCACGCCTGGAAAGCGTGTGTACTCTAACCGGGTACCGGGGGTTCGAATCCCCCCTTCTCCGCCATTTAAACAAAAGAGCTGCTGTCATCACAGTGGCTTTTTTTATTATAACAATCTTAAAATACTTGTCGATATAGTGAAAGACCGTTCACACACGTGGAAAAAAATTGTTGCCGAGGCCGTGCGTGATCCTGCTGAATTATGCAGACGTCTGGAAATCTCAAACGAAAATGTGGATTTAAATCCGGATTTTCCAATGCTTGTACCAGAACCATTTTTACAGCGTATTAAGCCAAACGATCCCTTAGACCCGCTTTTACTTCAGGTGCTTCCCAGAAAGAAAGAATCAGCTGTAAGTCCCGATTTTACAACCGACCCTGTTGGTGAACATGGAAGCCTGAGCCCTGAAGGCATCTTGTCCAAGTACCATGGCCGTTCTCTTATTGTAACAGGCAAAGCGTGCAGTATTCATTGCCGTTTTTGCTTCAGGCGGCATCTGCCGCTCCCAGAAATAGAGAAAAACAGCATTTCAGGGGATTTTTGCATTGATCCGGAAACTATTGCCACAAAATTTGAGGCTGACCCCACAATCCATGAAGTAATTCTCAGCGGAGGGGATCCTCTGATGCTAAGCGACAGCCAACTTCAAGATCTCATTGTCCATCTTGACCAGGTCCCAAGTCTGCAACGAATCAGAATTCATACCAGAATGCCGATTATTATTCCCCAGCGGCTTACTGAAAATCTGCTTAACGTCCTTGGTAACAATAAACGTTATGGTAAGGCAGCTAAAATAATTATGGTATTACATGTCAATCATCCCAATGAAATTGACTTCAGGATTTCACAATCAATAGAAGAATTAATTGATTCCGGGGGACTTTTATTGAGCCAAACAGTGCTGTTACGACAGGTTAATGACGCTTTGCCTGTTCTGGCTGAACTTTTTGAGCGTCTTATTAATTTAGGGGTTATACCATATTATCTTCACCAGCTTGACCGGGTGGCAGGCGCTACACATTTCGAAGTCTCACATAAAAAAGGATGTGATCTGATAACAAAACTGAGAACACAGTTGCCGGGATATGCCGTTCCACGTTATGTCAGGGAAATCCCAGGGGAACCGGGTAAGGTCTTGTTAAAATAGCTGATTTCCCTTATGAATTCCTTCAAAAATCGCCTTGATAATATCGTCCGTCTGCCTGTGGCCGCCGCATGAATACTTCCTTTTGTGTGAATCTTGAGATTAAGGTTAAAATGCCATCTTAAGCAAGAATGCACTGGCAACTATATGCTATACAGCGTATTATTCTACCAAGGCGGGAAACCCACAACCCATTTGCCCCCCTTTTTTCTTGTTTTTTTGACAGAAACTGTAGTGTAAGGCACTAACCCATAAAAAGGAACACAACAATGAAAAAAAGTATTGATCCGGGAACCTATGCCTGCCCAGCGCCCACCTGGTGCGTTGGCACCTATGACGAGGATGGCAAGGCAAATATCATGACCATTGCCTGGGGTGGCATCTGCTGCTCCGTTCCGCCCCATTTGACCGTAAGCGTCCGCAAGGTCACCTACACCTATGCGGCCCTGATGCGCCGCAAGTGCTATACGGTGTCGATCCCCTCAGTAGCGAATCTCCAAGAAGCCGATTATTTTGGCATGGCCAGCGGCAAGGATACTGACAAATTCGCGATTTCAGGGCTTACGGCAACGCGGTCAGAGCTCGTTGACGCCCCCTATGTCGAGGAGTTTCCGCTCATCTTCGAGTGCGAGGTCAAACATGTGGTTGAAATCGGCGGGCATGTACAGTTTGTCGGTGAAATAGTAGGCATCAAAGCCGATGAGAACGTCCTCAACGCCAAGGACCTTCCGGCAATAGACAAGGTCAACCCCTTTGTTTACGCGCCAACATCACGGGAATACTGGTCATTGAAAGAGGTTGTGGGCCAAGGGTTCAGCAGCGGACGGACCTTGATGAAACCGTCATAAGGCCTGAATCAGTCTGGAGAAAAGCGCCAGGAGCGTTTTCTCAACAAAGGAAAGGAGCGTTTGTTCAAAGGACCAAACGCTCCCTGATTGTGGTCTATCCTTAGAGCCTGTTTGATAATGATTTCCTTTAAAGTACTATCCCAGTTCCCGTCCTATACCGTGATATTCAAATCCGGCTTCTTTGATTTCATCAGGATCATACTGGTTTCTGCCGTCAAAGATGACCCGTTCTTTCATCAGGGATGCCATCTTTTTAAAATCCGGTTGCCTGAAGGCCTTCCATTCCGTAACCAGAATACACGCGTCCGTACCGTCCAGGGCCGCATACTGATCTTGGGCAAAACGGATCTTTTCCTGCTCCTGTGCCGGGATCTCCTTTTTAGCCTGATCCATGGCCACGGGGTCATAAACATTAACCCGGGCACCGGCATCCAATAATGCCTTAATCAATACACGGGAAGAGGCTTCACGCATATCATCGGTACCGGGCTTAAAAGATAGCCCCCAGATACCGAATGTCCGCCCGGTCAAATTCTGTCCGAATCTGTTGATCACCTTATCTCCAAGCACCTGTTTTTGAAGATTGTTTCTTTCCTCCACAGCCTCCAGAAGAGTGGGAGCAAAGCCTGTATCCCTGCCGGTTTTCACAAGCGCCTTTACATCTTTGGGAAAACACGACCCGCCATATCCGCAGCCGGGGTAGATAAATGAATACCCGATGCGGGTATCGGAACCGATTCCCTTGCGCACATTCTCCACATCCACGCCCAATCGTTCGCATAGATTGGAAATCTCATTCATAAATGAAATCTTTGTGGCAAGCATGGAGTTGGCTGCATATTTTGTCATTTCAGCATCTTTGACATTCATAAACAACATTTTGTCCCGGTTTCTTGAAAAAGGCGCGTACAACCTGCGCATCAACTTTGCAGCCCGGTCGGAATCCGCGCCCACAATAATCCGGTCCGGTTTGAGAAAATCATTAACAGCCGCCCCCTCTTTAAGAAACTCGGGATTTGAGACCACATCAAATTCAATGCTTGCCCCCCGGTCCTCAAGTGCTTTGCTGACCTGGGCTCTGACCTTATCTGCTGTTCCCACGGGCACCGTGGATTTATCCACGATCACCGCATAATCTTCAATGACGGAACCAATCTGCCGGGCCACTTCCAGCACATACTGCAAATCAGCGGAGCCATCCTGTCCGGGTGGGGTGCCAACGGCAATAAAAAACACATTGCAATCCTGTGCAGCCTGGGCCAGACGGGTGGTAAACTTAAGGGTGCCTTCCTTATAATTGCTAAGAACTATGGGTTCAAGGCCTGGTTCATAAATGGGAAGAATCCCTTTTTTCAAGTTATCTATTTTTTCCTGGTCAATGTCCACACAAGTGACATGACTTCCCATTTCAGAAAAACAGGCACCTGTGACAAGACCTACATATCCGGTTCCGATAATCGTTAATTTCATTTATTCAGTGCGACCTTTCATTTGTTGTCAAACCAGACCCAGTCATTTTCGGCCCTGGACAAATTGAATATGGATGAATTGAATTTATCAGACAATGAATCTGACGTTTCTATAATGGTAATTAATACGTTTAAAGATGTCAATCTAAGTCATTTGCTGGTTTAATTGTGACCATGGGCCTTAGCGCCTGTTTGATAATTGATAAATCGGCTGCAATCCCATGAAAATTGGTTCTCATTTTCATGAGATTTCACTTTGATTCCCTAATTATCAAACAGGCTCTTACGCAACAATTTTATAAATTGCTTGTCAACTCAATTTCTTTTTGATAGGAAAAATAGAGTTGATATTTCTGAAGTTATGTAGAAAAAACTACACAATTAATTGTTAACATTTGTTATTCTGACAACATCGTATTTTATAGCGTAATTAATCAAAAGAACTGTAATTCTAAATCGGGAGGATCAATTATGGGCAAAAAAATAGGTGTCTTATTAGCCGGGTGTGGCGTATACGATGGTTCTGAAATTCATGAAGCGGTGTTGACAATGCTGTATCTGGATCAAGCCGATGCACAGATTATTTGTATGGCACCGAACATGGAACAGTATCATGTCATTGATCATTTATCAGGCACAGAAACATCCGAAAAAAGAAATGTATTGGTGGAATCTGCACGGATTGCCCGTGGAGCGATTAAGGATTTAAAAGATGTTCAAGCAAGCGACCTGGATGCCATTATCATACCAGGTGGTTTTGGTGCAGCTAAGAATTTAAGTGATTTTGCGATTAATAATATTGAAGCGCAGGTTCATCCGGAAGTCCAGCGAATTATAGCCGACATGATTAACAGCAAAAAGCCTGTTGGCGCCATTTGTATTGCGCCGGCGACCTTAACCAAGGCAATTGCCGACAAACACCCTGAAGTCACCATTGGAAATGATCGGGGCACCGCAGACGCTATTGAGAAAATGGGTGGCAAACATGTGGCATGCACGGTTGATCAGATACATGTAGACCAGGACAAAAAAATTGTGACAACACCGGCATATATGCTTGGCCCCAATATTAAAAATATCGCAGTGGGAATTGAAAAATTAGTCGCTGGGGTATTGGCCTTAATATAAGGCCCATGATCAAAATAAGATCGCCCATCTACTTGTCTTTATAGCTCGGTGTTACGCCAAAGGACACATATTTTAAATATGCTTTCATTGGCCTGCCTTGATGGTGATTTAAAATCCGGCGTATCTGTGGCAGATTTAATTCTGATCATGGGCTGCAATCCCCACAACAAACCATGAAACTAGAGACACCCAAAGAAAGGGTTAAAATGGGGTGCCCCAGGCCATTCGTTTTCTTGTCTATAGTCTCATATACAATTGACATGGCTGCGGGCCGGTTTTATTAGTCTCAAGTAAGGTTAAAACCTCCGCCTTTAGGCGGATAGATTTATCACTCCCATTTTGCTATTCATTATGCCTCAACTTAGGGAGGAGGGTGCTGAACAAAGGAAACTTTGACATTATTTCCGTGGTTGCCGGCGGCATGGTGCTTTTGCCTGGTGAATACAAAAGCGATGATGAAACCTTCAGCCTTGCAGCCACCCCGGATGCTTTTGGGCTTGAAATCACAACGATGTTAAAACCGGATGAAAATACAGCCTTAGAAGGACTATACCGTTCGGGCAGCATCTTATGCACCCAGTGCGAGGCCCAGGGGTTCCGAAATATCACGCCCTACCCTGACCGGCCCGATGTGATGGCGCCTTTTTCCTGCACCATTGTGGCGGATAAAACCCGCTATCCTGTGCTCCTATCCAACGGCAACCCTGGAAAATCCGGAAACCTTGACAACAACCGCCACTTTGCCGTCTGGGAAGACCCCTTTAAAAAACCCTGTTATCTTTTTGCCCTGGTGGCAGGGGATCTTGCCGTGTTAGAGGACCAGTTCAAAAGCGCATCAGGCAGAAATGTGACCCTTAAAATCTATTCTGAAAAAGAAAACATTGCCCGTTGCGGCCATGCCATGACCTCTTTGAAACAGTCTATGGCATGGGATGAAAAACGGTTTGGCCGGGAATATGATCTGGATCTCTATCAGATCGTGGCCATCAACGATTTTAATGCTGGGGCCATGGAAAACAAGGGGTTGAACATATTTAACGCCAAATATGTACTGGCAGATCCGCAAACAGCCACGGATGACGACTTCATGGGTATCCAGGGCGTTATTGCCCACGAATATTTCCACAACTGGACCGGCAACCGGATCACCTTGAAAAACTGGTTCCAACTCAGCCTCAAGGAAGGTCTCACAGTTTTCAGGGACCAGGAATTTTCATCGGATATGAACTCCCGGCCGGTGAAGCGTATCAGTGATGTAAAACACCTTATGGCGGCACAGTTTCCCGAAGACAGCGGCCCCATGACCCACCCGGTACGGCCGGACTCATACATCAAAATGGATAACTTTTACACCACGACTGTGTATGAAAAAGGTGCAGAGGTGATCCGCATGATCTATCAGCTTTTAGGGCATGATCTGTTCAGAAAAGGCATGGATCTCTATTTTGAAACATTTGACGGCATGGGCGTAACCCTTGAGGATTTTCTGGGTGTTATGGAAAAAGTGTCCGGCCGCAACCTGGATCAATTTTTCCTGTGGTACACCCAGTCCGGTACACCGAAAGTATCCATGATCCGTGAATATGATGAAAACACATGCACCCTGTCTTTAACCTTTACCCAGACCACATCCCCGGACAGGAATCAATCCGAGAAAAAGCCCTTTCACATCCCTGTGCGCATCTCTTTGATCAACAAGGCCGGGGAAACAATCAAGCAGGATACATTGTATGAACTCACAAAGGAAACCCACACCTTTACTTTCAATAATATACCTGCCGGCACTTACCCGTCCATATTCAGGGAATTTACTGCGCCTGTGCGGCTGAGCACGGATTTTTCAGATCAGGATCTTGCCTTTCTCATGGCCCGGGACACAGATCCCTTTAACCAGTGGCGTGCCGCCCAGACCTTGTTCATCAATGAGATAAAAAATCTGGTGACGGCGATTCAAACCAACAAATCCATGACAGTATCACCAAGGCTTATTAAGGCCTTTTCTCTAGCCTTGGAAGATAAGAAACAAGACAGGGCGTTTCTTTCCAAGGCCCTTGCCCTGCCCCAAGAAACAGAGATCAAGGATCATTTTAAGATCATAGATGTTGAGGCCATCCACCAGGCCAGAGTCTTTTTGAAACAGACCCTGGCCGGACAACTGACATCACAATTTAAAACCGTATATGAAATCTGCCGCTCCTCAACCCCTGATGATATTTCAGGTGCGGCCATGGCGGACAGAAGCCTTAAAAATCTTTGCCTGTCCTATCTTGGCTGTCTGACCCACAAAGATGTCCAGGATCTTGTACAAAAACAGTTTGAAAACGCCGGTAACATGACAGATGAATTTGCCGCATTCAAGATCCTGAGCCACATGAATCCGGAAGTTCGTGACAGAGCATGTCACGCCTTTTACGACAAATGGCAGTCCCGAACTCTGGTAATCGACAAATGGTTTTCCGTCCAGGCCCAGTCCAGCCTTGAAGACACCCTAGAGCAGGTCAAAAAACTGACGGCACACAAGGATTTTACCATGGCCAACCCCAACAAGGTCCGGGCGCTCATATTTGCCTTTGCCATGGCCAATCCCATCCATTTTCACAGGGCTGACGGCCAAGGTTATGAATTTGTGGCAGAACGGATTCTGGCGTTGGATAAAATCAACCACCAGACAGCTGCACGGCTCTGCTCATGTTTCAATCTATGGAAACGTTATGATGACAACAGGCGGGCTATGATGAAACAGCAGCTTGAAACTATGGCAGGGCAAAAAGAGTTATCCAAAAATTTATATGAAATCGTATCCCGGGCCTTAGAGCGTGTTTGATAATTGATGAATCGGCTGCAATCCCATGAAAATGGCCCCAATTCCCCCAATTTTATGTCAATAGTCCGGCTATTAACAGAAAATTTGTGAAAATTGGTTCTCATTTTCATGAGATTTCGCTTCGATCCCCTAATTATCAAAAAGGCTCTCAGAGTAATCCGGTAGTTTAATACCCCGCAGTTAAAACTGCGGGGTATTCTTCCACCCGACAGGCTGTTATGGAATAGATAATTTTTTCAAGTTCAAGACGGAGAATCAAATTTTATAGTATTCCTTATACCAGTCCACAAAACTCTGTATCCCCTGCTTTACAGAGGTTTCAGGCTTAAATCCGGTGTCCGCAATAAGATCATCCACATCAGCCCAGGTGGCAGCCACATCGCCGGCCTGCATGGGCTGATAATCAATTGTTGCTTTTTTGCCCAGGGCCTTTTCAATGGCACGGACAAAGTCCATCAACGGTACAGGTTCGTTATTACCAATATTGTATATCCTGTAAGGTACACACGATCTTGAAGGGATGGGATCTTTAGCGCGCCATTCCGGATCAGGCTCCGGAACATTACTCATCACCCGAACCACTCCTTCCACAATATCATCAATATAAGTAAAATCCCGCTGCATCTTACCGTTATTAAACACCTTGATGGGCTCGTCAGCCAGAATGGCCTTTGTGAAGAGGAACAATGCCATGTCAGGCCTTCCCCAGGGACCATACACAGTAAAAAACCGCAAACCTGTTACCGGCAAATTATACAGATAACTGTAAGTATGGGCCATGAGTTCATTGGCTTTTTTGGAAGCCGCATACAGGCTGACCGGGTGATCCACATTATGGCGGACCGAGAAAGGCATGAGTGTATTCAGCCCATACACCGAACTTGAAGACGCAAACACAAGATGCTTGACCCCGCCATGGCGGCAGCCTTCAAGAATATTGCCAAACCCCACCAGATTGGCATCCACATAGGATGCCGGGTTTTCAAGACTATAGCGCACCCCTGCCTGGGCCGCCAGATTCACCACACAGTCAAAGGAATTTTCCTTGAACAGCTTGGCCATGTTGGGCCGATCCGCAAGATCCAGGTGAATAAATTTAAAATCCGAATACACGGACAAGCGGGCCAGCCGGTCTTTTTTCAGGCTCACATCATAATAATCGTTAAGATTATCAATACCCCATACACGGTGACCGTCATTCAACAGCCGTAAAGAAAGCGCAGACCCGATAAACCCGGCTGCACCGGTAATTAATATGTTCATATTCAATCCTTTAAACTAAAGATATGCAGTCGACAGGTTCTTACCGAATAGATAATTTTTTCAAGTTCAAGGCGGAAAATCAATTTGAGCGCAGGCATACATGGAGTATTCGTAAGGATCAAATTTATTTTCCAACGAACGGCCATGGGCCGACCTGGTCTTTCACCGAGGTTTGCCCACAACAGATCATAAAAGAAACTAATCGGGTAACTTAGTTCTTTCATATAAAAGAAATTAGGAAAATTAGCATTCTGTAACAGCCTGTCAAAAAACCGTAATTGGGTTTTTCCATGTTCTGCCATAGATCGCTCCGGATAAACCGGAAGACTTCTGTATTTACTTAAGTTTGGATATTGTACCACGATCAGATATTCATGACAAATCAAGGGATACACTCTTAAGAGCGTGTTTGATAATTGATGAATCGGCTGCAATCCCATGAAAATGGCTCCAATTTCCCCAAATTTTATGTCAATAGTCCGGCTATTAACAGAAAACGTTGCGCCAATGGGACTATATTTCATGCGCCCATTGACCCGCCTTGAAACCAGGCAATCAAATCATATAAATTGGCCGGCGCTCTATGGGTGGACTTTAAAATTTCCGTGCTCCTAAAAACCAGTGAGGATCCACTATCCAGCGGCAATGGTCTTTACCGCAAGGCCTGCAATCGTCAACCCGAAACACCCCGGCACCCAGCCGGCAGACCCAATGGGGGGCCTTGGGCGGCCCTGGCCGCCGTCCACATGTTCCTCGGACAGGGGATCCACAGCATCTTTATCCTCAAAGGGTTCCTTGTTCAGTGGGAGTTCAATGGAATAGACACAGGGCACGCCTCTGGAAAGTCCCCGGCGGCGCAGCCGCCTTCGCACCATCCGGGCCAGGGGACACACCTGGGTCTCAAAAAGATCTCCTGTCCGGATCATGGAGACATCGGTTCGGCCTGCAGCCCCCATGGAGGATATGAGATGAAGCCCCATCTGTGTTGCTCCCAGAATCAGACTGACCTTTGCGTTGAGCCCGTCAATGGCGTCCACCACCATGTCCAGATCCGGGCTTAAAAATTGGGACAGGCTGTGGGCATTGACAAACGAAGTGTGCAGATCCACCTCACAATCGGGGTTGATATCCAGAACCCGGGCCCGCGCCACGACCGCTTTTTCCAGTCCCAGGGTGGAATGAAGGGCAAAAATCTGCCGGTTGATATTGGAGGGATCCACCCGGTCAAAATCCACAAGCCGCAAATAGCCGATACCGGACCGCGCCAGACCCTCCACCACAAAAGAGCCCACAGCTCCCAGGCCAAATACCGCCACCCGGGACGTTTTAAGCCGGTCAACCGTCTCCTTGCCCAGCAGTTGCTCCAGCCGGGCAAAAGAGCTGATTTGGCTTACATCCCGGGTCATTTATTTTTCTCTTCCGGGGTTAAAAAATGATCCAAACAGCGCCAGGCTGTTCTCATATCCGTGCCGGGCCAGGGTTTCAAATCTAATGCCCCGCCGTTCTGCCGCCACCCTGATAATCTGGGGTACATGGGCCGGCTCATTTAAAGGCGCTTTGCCGGAATGGGCATCCAGAATAAACTGGGGCACAATATCCGGGGTGTCGGTCTCAAATACAATGCGCTCAAGACTGACCCGCTTCAGGGCCTGGCGCACTTTTTTAGCATTGGGCCGGGTCACAGACCCGGAAAAGGAGATATGAAGATTGAATTTTTCAAGCACCGGAACAAGGTCGGCAGACCCGGAATAGGAATGGATGACCCCGCCCCCGGCCAGGGGCCCATGGTATTTCAAAATTTTTAGTATGGCGTCCCAGGCCTTGCGGATATGGATATTTATGGGCCGGATCAGATCACAGGCCAGACCCAGATGGGTTTTAAACACCTGAACCTGCAGATCCCGGTCAGCGCCTTTGTCCATGAAATCAAGCCCGGTCTCCCCTACCCCGGCGGGTATTTTTTCCAGCCATTGCCCCAGATTTTTTGACCAATCTGTACTCAGGGTATCAAGAAACCAGGGATGAATCCCAAAGCAGGGCACCACACAGGAAAATTTTTCAGACAATTCAGCTGTAACCCCGAAATTTTCTTCCATGGTGGTACAGGTGACGATTTTTTCTACTCCGGCGTGTTGAGCCCCCAGAACAATATCCGGGGCACGCCCAATGATCCTTGGATCATGGAGATGGGTATGAACGTCGATGAACCGGGTCATGCTCAACCGGCCAGGGCGTGGAGAAAATCAAGGGCCATATAGTAACCATAATGGCCGAAACCCGTAAGCTGGCCAGTGGCAATATCGGCAATCATGGAGGTGTGGCGGAAGGGTTCCCGCTTGTGGATGTTGGACAGATGCACCTCCACAATGGGGCATGACAGCATGGCCAGGGCATCGCGCAGGGCCACGGAGGTATGGGTCAATGCCCCTGGATTGATAATCACACCGGCAGGGCCCTGTTCAAACACGGCATGAATGTAATCCAGGATCCGGCCCTGGTGATTGGACTGAAAGAAGTGCAGGCAAAGACCTAATCCATGTGCACGGGCTTTAAGCTCCCCGTTAATTTGATCAAGGGTAAAAGCCCCGTAAATCTCGGGTTCCCTTTTTCCCAGCATATTCAAATTGGGACCATTGATGACATGAATCATGCCGGGTATTATCTGGGTCTGGGTATCCAACGTTTCCTCCTGTCACCCACAATAAACGCCAAACTGATTCTCAGACAAAGATACAAAGGCTCATAAAATTTTTGTGTGAGTTGTTCAGCGGCTTTCAGTTATACAGTGGCGGCAGCAGCCGCCTCAAATCCCAAGTCAAAGGCCTGCAGATTCATCTCCACAAGCGCCGGTTTAATCCTGCGTTTGATCGCTTCTTTGACGTTTTCCTTTGAAAACCCCAAGGCGCCGGTCTGGATCAAGGCACCTAACAGCACAATATTCACACTCATGGGAGAGCCGGCTTTCCGGGCCAATGCCAGGGCGTCGATGGCCACAAGGCCGCCGGTCTTCTCCTTGAGCACCCGTTTAATTTCATCCACCTCGGGGTAGGCCCCTTTGCCGATCCCCACGGTAAAGGGCGGCAGGGTGGCGGTATTGGTAATCACTTTTGTACCGGCACAGCACCGGCCGATGGCACGCAGGGTTTCAGCCGGTTCAAATCCCAGCAGGATGTCGGCTTCCCCATCGGAAATAATGGAGGATGAGGCATCGCCGAAAATAATGGAGGACTCCACCACACCGCCGCGCTGGGCCATGCCGTGGATTTCACTCATTCTGACCTCCACCCCTTCAATGAGGGCGGCTTCGCCCAGAACCTTGGATGCCAGAAGATTGCCCTGTCCCCCAACTGCAACAATAATCATTCGTAATGGTTTCATATCCAACTTGTCTCCTTGTTTATTTCAATGGGCGGATGGCGTTTTCAGGACAGATCTGGGCGCACAGGGCACAGCCCACACAGGTATCCGCATCAATTTTCACCCGGCCCTGTTCAATATAAAAGGATGGACAGGCGATACCGTTAATACACTCCTTATGGTCTGTACATTTATCTGTCACCTCAAAGGCTCTGATTTTTTTGAGCTTGATATTCTTTGCCCAGAGGATACAGGGCTCTTTGGAGATGACAACGGAGACACCGTCAAAGGCCATGGCCTCTTTGAGGATCCTGATGCTCGTTTTGACTTTAAAGGGCTTGATCACGGAAACATGTTCCACACCCAGGGCTTTGACCAGGTTTTCAATATTCACCCGGCCATACCCGGCCATGCCCATCAGCTCCATATCCACGCCCGGATGGGGCTGATGACCGGTCATGGCGGTGATGCCGTTTTCAAGGATCACCAACGTGAAGTTGTGGCGGTTGAACACGGCATTGACAAGGCCTGTAATTCCTGAATGGAAAAAGGTAGAGTCACCGACCACACTGACCACCTTCTGGTTCGTGGCCTTGCTGAAGCCACAGGAGGTGCTCACGGATCCACCCATACAGACCACAAAATCCCCAATGGACAATGGCGGCATAAAGCCTAACGTGTAGCACCCAATATCACTGGGATGGATCACATCCATTCCCTGGGCAGCTTTTTTGATGGCGTAGAAGGTGGCCCTGTGGGAACATCCTGAGCAAAGATTGGGGGGACGGTTGGCTATTTCCGGTACATCCGAGGTATCAATCTGTGGGGCCGGGGTAAAATTTATGCCGAAAAAGGCCGCGATATTCTTCCGGACCATGGCCGGATGAAATTCCCCTAAGGATGTAAACAACCCATCTGTCTTGCCCTGGATGGGTATGGCAAGTCCGGCCTCCTGGGCAAAGGCTTTGATGGCTTCTTCCATAAAGGGTTCGCCCTCTTCAATGACAAGCACCTTTTCACAGCCGCCTAAAAAGGATTTTATCTTCTCCTTAGGCATGGGGTGGGAAAACCCGGGCCGGAAAATCTTGACCTTTGATTCAATGCCAAGGTCTTTTACGGCGTCCAGCGCATAATGGTAGCTCACGCCGTTGGCCACAACACCCCATACACCCTGTCCCTTGACAAAATTGTATGGTGAAGATTCGGCCATCCCAGCGGCGTTATCCATACGTTCCAGAAGCTTGACATGCAACTCCCGGGCGACGGCGGGCACGGTAACACAACGCATGGGATCCCTTTGAAAGCAGCCCGCTGTATTTCTTTCTTTGATGCCGCCAAAACAGACAAAGGCATTGGAGTGGTTGATCCGGGTGGTGGTGCGCAGGAGCACCGGCTGTTTCAGGGTTTCGGACAGTTCAAACGCCTCTTTGACCATCTCCTTGGCCTCAGCCACCGAAGAGGGTTCGAACATGGGCAGGTGGCCGAACTTGGCATAGTACCGGTTGTCCTGCTCGTTCTGGCTGGAGAACATGGCTGGGTCGTCTGCCGTTAAAATCACCATACCGGCGGTGACACCGATATAGGCAAGGGTCATCAGGGGATCCGCAGCCACGTTAAGCCCCACATGCTTCATCATGCAAAAGGTGCGAAGGCCTGAGTTAGCCGCAGCAGCCGCAACTTCCAGGGCAACCTTTTCATTGGTGGAATATTCGAAATACAGATCAGATTCCCGGGACATCTGGAACAGATTCAAAGAAACTTCCGAGGACGGGGTTCCCGGATATGTGGTGGCAAAGGCGACACCGGCTTCAACAGCGCCCCTTGCAATGGCTTCGTTACCCAGGAGCATAATTTTTTCTCCAGGGCTGTCCTTTAGCAGTTTATGCATGCGCTTTAAACCCTTTCATTATTGCTGGTTAAGGGCACAAATCTCTTTAAAAAATCAAATTGTTGCCGGCAATTACCAAAAAATTTTGCACCCTAAAAAAATTTAAGCCCTCAATACTACCGAAATTTATTATAGATTTAAAGGGTTTTGAAAAAAACTGTCCGGGCAACCTCTGCCGGTTATGAACATACACCTGCCTTTAAGGCCCATGATCAAAATCAAAATAAAATCGCCCATCTACTTGTCTTTTAAGCCGCTCTCGGCGTTACGCCAACAGACACATATAACCAATATGCGTCCATTGGCGTGCCTTGAT
>PDWJ01000813.1_pt1 | contig 46963 bp, 33 predicted proteins | sample 1430881 | NCBI WGS metagenome assembly PDWJ01 (sample SAMN01162460, study PRJNA174530) | Oral metagenome, whole genome shotgun sequencing project. | biome: Marine environment; feature: Marine mammal; material: Swab sample of the gingival sulcus; isolation source: swab sample of gingival sulcus...
GGGAGGTCAATTTGAGAAATGAAAAACATAAGCCCTGTTTATGGGCTATACAGAAGAAAAATAACCGACTTCAAGATTTAGTCGGATAACAGTGATAAAATATATCCGCACCTGTCACATTTCTCTGAAGTTCTGAATCGTATCTGACATTATATGACTGTGAAGTTGTCACCTTCTGACTAGTCCATACTCCATAGGACTGTGAGAAGCGATAAATCTTATAGTCAGTACCGACATAGTATAAACAATCATCATATGGATTGATCATTAGAGCTCGGCCTCTATAGGTAGATTTCATCTGGCTGGAGTTTAACTTTGAATCATACCAATTGCTACCGGATTTATAAAGACGACAAACATTTCCATTGATGTCAACATAAAATAGCTCTGTTCCAGAATCATTCATTGTTAGCTTGGAGTAAGATCCAACATAGTTTGATTGACTTGAGCAAAGCTGATTACTTGTCCAAGAACCTCCTGAAAAATAGGAATTGTAGATCTTTCTATTACCTTCGACATAACACACTGATCCGTCACCCTTATTGAAAACTAGGTTTCTTCCAGTATAAGCTTCATCTCCTGAGTTACTAATTCTTCCGTCAGACCATACATTACCGCCACTGCTGTATAAATGACATACATCCTTTAACGTGTTTACAAAGAATATGTCATCCCCTTGATTATCAACTACAAGCTCTGATACAGATATTGCAGAATTCCACTGTCTTGGACATGTGAGTCTTTCAACCCACCCTATAGAGGGTTTACATGATACCGAGAATGCGCAATCTGCAAAAACACCACCTCGAAGAGATGAAGACAGTACAATTGGCACTTCGTAGTTTGAATTCGTTGATATCTGAGTAGGGAATGAATCTCCCGATGTTGTGTAGAAACGCTTTAGCTCATATTTTTTTGAGGTAAATCCGACGGGTAAATTGATTGTATAGTAGGGTGAACTGGCACTTGCATATGGGGGGCGCTCAGAAGGAGCTAAAGTCTGAATATAATCTTCATAGCCTTTGTTGTATAAGTACATGAAAGAAAAATGCTGATCTTGCATATAACCGTAATATGTAGTTTTATCTTCACTTTCGAGATAATAGACATCTATTCCATTATCATCCAAGTATTTTGATTCATAAGTTTCATTCCAATCAGGTATTGACTCCTTATAATTCTTAATCGGATTATAATAGTAATCTTTAAATACTGAAGTGTCTGGATCGTATAGCTCAAAGAAAGGTCGCCAATGCCAAAAAGAAGCATTTGTCATTCCCCCTATAAATAGCGAAGCCCAGTTTACGCAATGAACATCATATAGATAAGGATCTTTGTCAAGAAATACATAACCGGTGTCGTCGTTAATGTGACCATATTCCGCTATATGTACTGGTTTATCATAACTATCTATTAAAGCCATCTTGCTGCGAATATGATCAATTTGTTTTTGATCTTTTAATTCACTTCGATTGTCAACATAGTCCATATATGGATGTGCTTGAATGTAATCCACATAATCATCAAGTTTATCATAATCCGCTAACTTGGTTAAACAGAGAGTAACTAAGCGATCATATGGATCAATACTTTTAAGATAGTTATAAACCTGTTGTTGCCAAATACTTAAATAGTCAATATACGACGCATTATATGTTGTATTATTATCCGGTTCGTTATATGTTTCATAGGCAAAAAGGTTATTAGAATAACCCCAGCGAGCAACAACATACCTGAAGTAGTTTTTTACACTCTGTAAAGATTCATCGCAGAGGGTAGTTCGCACGAAATACTCATGATCAAAACAATCGCCTGGATTATCATTTACATTAACTGGACTTTTGGGGGTGCTACTATAGAAAGGGTTTTTCTGATAAAACCATCCATCGACAAACTGTTTATGATCCAGCAGCGAAAGAGTCAAATACATATTAATCTCCTCAGCGTACTCGAATATTTTATCCAATCGCCATGAATCTCTTTGATCCATGTAATTTAGAAAATAACCTGCTTCGAACTCATCATAACTAATTATTCCAAGCGAGGATGAAGTAGAAATATATAATCGGATTAGATCAACACCAAGATCCGATAAAATTTCCATGCTATCTGTCATCTCGGCTACACCATTATACAAATTTCCTTCACCCAGCTTACCTAAATACCAAGGATAGTTAGAACTTATTGGGAAGAAATAATCGCCTTTCCTGTGTCGAAGGTACTTCTTATCTGCTACATCCACTGGACCATTGTTATTCGAATTATCTGAACAATAGAATGTATCATAGCCACTTGAAGGATATGTATCATATCCGTTGTCGTCGACAGCTGATAATCTGAATTGCCAGGTTCCAACTTCATTTGGAGAAAAACGAATCTTCCAGCTACTTGAACCAGGCGAAAGATTATCTGGTCTGGTCGTGACCTGAGTCATACTTGTAATATAGAATCCATATTGAGTATATGTCTTGCCAGAAGGAGAAATAAACTGGCAACTGAAGGATATTTCATCAGGATCATATGGATTAGTATAAGAAGGAATAAAACTCGTGGTTAGTTCAAACTTCTTATTTAATTGAACGCTTGAGTCATGGGATACGGTACTATCATTAATAATAACTGCTCCTATTGCAAAAGAGGAATAAAGAAGCCACACTATAACTACAGCAATAGTTAATAAGAGCTTGTTTGTTAAGCTTTTTTTCATGATAACTGATTTTTGGGGTTAAAAAACTATGATTCAATACAAGAGGTAAAGTGTTGTATTCCTATTAATTGGCAAACAGGTATTGATTAAAGAATACAATAATCATGATAAAACATCTCAAAGAACGTAAAACACTTAAGTACTACCCATTCTTAGGGCCAAAGATTTTGTTTCTTAATTGATTTCTCTCTTTTATGATGATGTAAAACAGTGTTATATAACCGGAAATAACTCTTCGAGTTATTCTGGTTATTAACACCTTTCTTTTTTTGGTTACTTTTTTTCTTTGTCAATAACTCCATTTTCTGTTGATATCATCCAACCAGGCGGTACACAGCCCCTGGTATCTGATGGTCTATTCCCTGATGTGGCTTCCTGTCGTTGTAGTACTGGATATACGTCTTTATCCCTTGGTACAACTCCAGTCCGTCATTGCTCACCCACTGTTCGCACGTAAACTGGCTACCTTGATCCGAGTTTATAATCTCTGGGTTCCCATGTTCCCTTATGGCCTGTTTCAACACCGATAGCGTTGCTTCTGCTTCAAGGGTATTGGAGATCCCCCAGCCAACGATATAGCGGCTGTATACATCGATAATGGCCGTCAGATACAAGAACCCCTTCTTCATAGGGATGTAGCTCAGATCAATCGCCCAGACCTGGTTTGGACGGGTGATGTCTAACCCTTTCAGTAAATATGGATGAATATACTTCTTCAAACCCAGCTTGCTCAGATTTCGCTTCGGATAGATCGCCATCAAGCCCATCAGTCGGAGAAGCCTACGGACCCGTTTATGGTTTACCACAAAGCCCAGGGTGAAGAGCAGATTCTTCATGCTTATCACCCCTTCGGTGGGATGTTTCAGGTAGTGCTCATCCATTATCCGCATGATCTCCAGGTTCTCCTGGCTCTCGCCCTTTGGAACATAATACAAACCACTCCGGTGGATGGATAATAGTTCGCATTGTTTCCTAATACTAAACTTGTGCTGATTATCAATAAGTTTCCGGCGCTGAATCATAGTCCGGTCTTCTTTAAGCTTTTTTTTAGGAAGTCGTTTTCCATCTCCAGTTGCCCGATCTTAGCATATAGCTTCTCCGGATCTAATTCGGGTTCTTCACGCTTCTTGTCAAATACGCCTGACGATTTCTCTAAAAATTCCATTTTCCATTTACTGATCATCGTCGGATGAACTTCATAACGTTTCGACAATCCTTGAGCGCTTCAATTGCTACTTGAGCCTTAAACGCACTCGAAAATTTTCTTCTTGATTTTTTCATGATTCACTGGTTAAAAATAATCCTTAAATTACAACTAAACCAGTGGTCCTAATATCGGGTAGTATTATACACCGCCATGTAAATGAATGTGTTGATTGGTTTAGCCCCCTATTATTCGGACAATCAATTATTTTCTTTCAATAGTACTCATTTTTCTTCATAGTTTTACAACAGCATGGAACGACCGATGGTGATTATTAAACCGATGGTTGTAGAAATGCATCGGCACCGATCATTTCGTTTATTGGCTCATTCTCCACCCCATTGATGGGTGTCGAATGAGAGCAAGGAACTTCTCTCAGGTTCATATTTCCCGATAGTTCCTGATAAGGGATCTTCAAATGGAATTTCACTTTCTTTTTTTCGCTTACCACCCGGGAGATATTTCCCCGCTCCCACATATCCCAGAAAACTCTGGGAGAGAGATTGGCAATAGATCCATACAAGCGCACATTGTTATAATTCTCGTAGAAGATCGTCAACCGCTCAATCAATAAATCCAAGTCCCAGAAGTCCTTGGAACCCAATGCTGGGGAAAGAATCGAGTGAAAGCTCTCCACATGCCCATTTTCCTGGGGTGTATAGGGATGAGTAAATACTTGTTTGAGATGATTCTCTTCAAAGAACTTTCGTATGATTTTAGAACCAAACTGTGGTCCGTTGTCATTGCAGATTTCGATGTGTACCCCCTTGCGCAGCAGGTCTGCCGATTAAAGGTAATCCACAAAAATTCCCTCCCACGCCTGTTTGACTTGGCGGGTTCTCATCGTATAACCTACCTGCCAGTGTAGAGCAAACCGCGAAAAGGTATCAATAACCGTGAGGACATAAGCATATCGCTTATCTTCATGTATCCAAACATACTTGATATCCATCTCCAGCACCTCCAGGGGGCCTTCAGGTATGACAATCCTGTATTTCACAAAGGATTTGTCTTTTTTCTTATGTCGCTCCTTCAATAATCCTGATTCTCTCATTAAACGATATACTTTCTTGTGGTTGATGAAATATCCGGCAATCATTAATTCGACCCACATTTTACGGTAGCCATAGTTGGTGTCAAGGTCCTTTTGGGTCTCTTGGATCTTGTCAACGATTTTCTGATTATCCACAAGGATGATCTCTCCGGATTCAACCCTCTTCTTGGTACGCTGTGATGGTTGTTTGCCTCGGCGATGGCCTGTGGGCTCGTAATAGTGTTGATGTTTATTAAGGTCCAGAATTGACAAGGCCTTGTCGCGATTCAGCCCGTCGAAGATGAATTTACGAGCTAACTCTTTTTTCTCGTCAAGGCATATTTCTTTTTTAGCGCTTCATCCTTAAATCGCCCTTCTGACTCTTTTTCTGCCAGAAGCTCTTTCAAGATCTTATTCTCTTTCTCCAGATGCTTGATCTCTTTCAGTTGGGCCGGGGTCGTCCCATGACGAAGACCCGCTTCTCCCATCGTAGCGTACTTCTTGTTCCAGCTGTAGTAGGTCGCTGGATAGATGCCGAATTTCTCTAAAGTGGCCGTAACTCCATGAGAGCTCGCCTCTTTCAAAACCTCAAGTTTCTTTTCTTTCGTGGATGTTCTCTTTTCCATTGACATAATTATAACCCTTTTTTACAGATATTGAACTATAATTATATCCGATGTTTTAGGGGCTATTTCATTGATTCATTGATAAAGAGCCATATTGACATTTGATCAGCTATGGATAAGAAGGCCTATTTCAGAGCCCTTCCGGCTATTGATATGGAAAAAACTGTTCCAAAATGAAATGCAATATTTTCCTGATATGATAAATGAAGGAACTGATTAGTCGCTTTCTGCCATGGCTATACAAGTCCCTTCCTAATCAGTAAGGAGAATTTATCAGATCAGGAAAAAAGAAAAAATATAACTTTAGGATGCAAAACTAACTTGAGAAGGAGAGCCCTCCAGACACACTAATTGGAACACTACCCGAATGAGATTATAGAAAATCTTGAAGCAGGACTTGCCAGCTTTAAGGAGGTGATGGAAACAATAAACAGGAAACCAGAGTTATAATAATAATCAGATTGCTACACTAAGTCGCCTGAACATATCAATCGTGTTAAGGTAGTTTACCCCTAACTCATCACATGGCTCCGGAATTTTAATTTTTTTTTTGCCATTCGGCTCACTTCTTTCATGAGTGATTATTATTCTGTTGGCAGCATCAGCCAAGGCATAGGCAACAAGGTAAGCATCAGCTTCATCAGCCGCCAAGAATTCACTTATTGCATTTGACACATAGTGTGATGATTTTGAATTAGCCCAATTAGAAACTTTCCGATATTCATTCATTACCGAAGCCGTTTCATGGAAGAAAGTATCCGATAGGTTTTCTTTACACCAATTAGTCAATGCGTCGTTTTGACTATAAATCTCTTTTTTTACCTTATCAATGCTTATTATGTCTCCGCTATCAGCCAGTCTTTTGACTGTTGTCCAAAAACTTGGAACTACGTCCATGGGATATGTTGCCCTGTGCGCCTGTATAAAAAAGTTACTATCAACCAGGTACACAGCCATATTAAACCAGTTGAGTGAAAAACTTCTCGAATGTATCCCCTTTCATGCTGGTAAGCCTATAAGCATCCCGATATAGCAATTGACCAGACTTAACTGCATTTTCAATATGTGCTGCAAAGGTGACACTGATTCTTTTTCTGGCTGTTGCATAAAAATCTCCACCAGAAGATTGACTCCTGGAAATAACCTCACGGGTAATGTATCCTTCGTAAAAATCAAAGAATTTTTGTCTGGTCAGCTTATTTAAATCGAGAGCCCGTCTTGCAATAACAATTTCACTCACCTTAAAATGTCTGGCTGCAGATCTAATGTCATTTTTCCAGACGGCATTAAAACTATTTTCTGGCACGAGGAATTCAGCAGCAACCTTGTCGCATAATCTCTCATTTGGATCATCTGCGGGTTGTAATTTTCTAAAATCGAAACCTGCACTTTTACCTATCCAAAGATGAGCCAATTCATGCGCAATTGTAAACATTTGCGCAGATTTACTATCCTTATTATTGATGAACATAAAAGGTGCATATTCATCAACCAAAACAAAACCTCTGCATTCTTCAACACTTATAGGTCGGTGAGGATTATTATCAACTACTCCGTTAAATAAGGTAATTATCCCCTTATCTTCTACTACTTTAGCTAAATGATTTAATGCGTGCTGCCATGTAGACAGACCGCTCGCCCAATCTTCAGAAAGCCCCAAATAGCTACGGATACTATTTGCAATTTCTATATGATTTGTATTGTCTTTCTGACTGCCAATGAAAGGTAGATTTTCTAAACCGCTATCCTGAAGATATTCACTTAACCATTCTTGCCGTTGCAATATTAACTGTATAGTGTCATAAACATTTATACTTACATCCCCCTGCCCAGTTCCTTGGCTTCTAAAATAGGGAATAGGAAGCTCCTCCTCAGGAGGTTCAGGTAAAAAAAGAAATCCAAAGGGTAAAAATACCTTCTTAGAAAAATCTTCTAATTGCTTTACAGTGGGCTGTTCGGTTCCTTCAATCCAATTATGAACTTTAGGGTGTGCCTCGGTAAAAATAGACACATCAAACCCAGCCCGAGTAATTGCCCAAGTCAGCATATTTGCATCAATATTTACCCTTTCTGCCATAGTGTAAACTTACACAAATTGAGAAGAAATTCATATTTTCACTGATCGACCTAAAGTGGTAGTTGTTGCGAAACAATCGATTCATTTTATCGTTTTTGGAAGTGTCATTTATACTTAAATCTTTCTTTTTTGTACAAAAAAAAGCACTTTCACCAAATCCTTCACCAAATCGAGGTTAGATATTTCACTCATAATAAGAGAACTCCTCATCACTGATGGGGAGTTTTTTATGGGAGATGGGCACTCAGGCTAAGAATCCTGAGCAGGGAACAAGTTGTCTGCATGCCTAAACATGATTCCTTTTTCCGAAAAGCCACTCAATGCCGTTGTGAACAATGGCAGCCGGCAATAAAACAATCAGGCCGAAAACATTCCCCAACTCATGCCGAAGCTTGCTGTCCGGCATTTTCCTGCCCCTGATCCTGCTTTGAAGTGCATCCAGGGCAATCCCCTGAATATTGCCTATCATAATAAGCTTAATCGATGCCAGGATATACCTGGCCTTCCGCTTGCCGTAGCAGGCCACAAAACGATCGTAAACGAGCCGGTCGGGATCAGCATCTGTATCGGCGTAGTGCTGGGCAAACAGAAGGGCCACCAACTCTTCCTCGTCCACATCGCCAAATTCGCCATCCAGCATCGCCCTGACTTCTTCATGGGAGACCCCGGCAGCAATCGCGCTTTTCGTATGAAAATAATTACAGTACCTGCATCCATTCACCCGGGTAACGGCCAACATCAGTTTCTCACTAAAGGCTTTGCTCACATCCCCCCTTATTCGGGATTTCATGAAGTCTGAAAAACTCGCTGCCGCCAGCCTCAGATGTCTGTAGAAAGATGCGGTAGAAAACAGCTTCGCTTTTGATTCCATCAACATCGCATTTATCAGGCAAATGTAGTGCGATCAGCGTTCAGGTAAAAAAAAATCGGAAAAAGCCATTGCTGCGGGCACAAATATACAGGTCGGCCAAAGCTGTTTTTAGCTGCTCAGGCGACTTATTAACATGGCCCCAAAGCAATGCCGACAGGATGAATTCCTCAATCGGCCTTCACATTGTTCATAACCCGATTTCGGACCATTCATTCTTATTTGTAGCATTGCATTACGCTTAGCGGTTCGCGCTTGGGTCTTTCGATTCAAACGTGTTAAAAGGGAATCCTGTGACCCGGGCGAGCAAGTCCATCAGGGAATTCAGGAGCTGTCCCCGCAGCTGTAAGCCGATTCTGTCAGCAGAATCAGTGTTTTTGGAATCTCGCGCCACTTTCCTGCATGCAGGAGGGGAAGGCCTCCAAAGACCAGGTAAGCCAGAAGACCTGCCACTGAGCCAAAAACGAATAGCTTTCGGGAGAAAAGCAAAAGTTGTGCTACATAGTGGGCGTAAACTGACTTGACCAATCCTCCGAAAGTTGCATTTAACTAATTGTAAAAGAAGTAACTATGGAGAGAAATGCAACTTCCCAGTTGAAGCAGATCATTAAGCGGGGCGGACAAATCGTCCCTTTCGATGAAAAGAAAATCACCTTTGCCATTTTCAAGGCCCTGAGGGCCGTTGGCCAACCCGACCGCAGGAAAGCCGAAGCATATTGTGAGCGCGTGGTTGAAAAACTCGAACAGAGCCAAAAAAGCGATCATCCCACTGTGGAGGAAATCCAGGATTCCGTAGAACAAACGCTGTTCGAAAACCAGGAATTCCTTGCGGCAAAAGCTTACATTATTTACAGACATCAGCACCAGAATATCCGCGAAACAAAGGAGATCTTCTCGAATATCGACCTCATTGAAGACTACATCGACCTGAAAGACTGGCGGGTGAAAGAAAGTGCCAATTCATCCTACTCACTGCAGGGGCTAAACCAGCACATCTCGACCATTGTAAGCTCCCAGTACTGGCTGAACCAAATCTATCCCCGGGAAATCGCAGAGGCACACAAGCGGGGCCAGTTTCACATCCATGACCTGGGCTTCCTGAGCGTGTATTGTGTGGGCTGGGATCTGGAAGACCTGTTGATGACCGGCTTCAGAGGAGTTGAAGGAAAAACCCAGAGTAAGCCGGCCAAACATTTTCGCACAGCACTTGGACAGGTTGTCAACTTCTTTTACACCATGCAGGGTGAAGCCGCCGGTGCACAGGCCTTCTCCAGCTTTGACACCTATCTGGCCCCCTTTATTCGCTACGACGAACTCAGCTACGACCAGGTAAAGCAGTGCTTACAGGAGTTCTTTTTCAACATGAACATCCCCACCCGGGTAGGCTTCCAGACTCCATTTACCAATGTGACCCTGGACCTGGAGGTGCCCTCTTATCTAAAAGAGCAGGCCGTGATCATTGGTGGGAAACCCCAGGACCTGAACTACGGCGATTTTCAACCCGAACTGAACATCTTCAACAAGGCTTTTGCCGAGGTTATGTTAGAGGGCGATTCAAACGGAAGTGTGTTCTCCTTTCCCATACCGACCTATAACATCACGCCCGATTTCAACTGGGACAATCCCGACTTTGATCCCATCTGGCAAATGGCCGCTAAATACGGGATTCCGTATTTCTCAAACTTTGTTAATTCCGACATGAAGCCCGACGACGTACGCAGTATGTGCTGCCGCCTGAGGCTTGACAAGCGGGAACTGCAAAAAAGAGGAGGAGGCTTATTTGGTTCCAATCCACTCACGGGTTCCGTTGGTGTGGTCACCATCAACCTGCCTAAACTTGGTTACGAAGCCGAATCGGAAGAAGACCTGTTCAATCGCCTGTCGTGGCTGATGGAGATGGCCAAAAACAGCCTCGAACTCAAACGGAAAGTGATTGAAAGGCTCACCGAACAGGGCTTCTACCCCTATTCTAAATTCTACCTTCGTCATCTGTACGAAAAGAACAATGCCTACTGGAACAACCATTTTTCCACCATTGGCATTGTCGGCATGAACGAGTGCACCCTGAATTTCCTGGGTCAGGGTATAACAGATGCAGCAGGGCATGAATTTGCGAACAGGATCATGGACTTTATGCGCGACAAAATGGAAGAGTACCAGGAGGAAACAGGCCATATTTACAATCTGGAGGCTACCCCGGCCGAAGGTACAGCCTATCGCCTGGCCCGCATCGATAAAATGCAATATCCCGACATCATTGTTGCCAATGAAACAGCCTATCAGCAAGGTGCACAGCCCTATTACACAAACTCGACCCAGCTGCCTGTGAACTACACCGATGATCTTTTCGAAGCACTTAGCCTACAGGACACTCTTCAGGCCAAGTACACCGGGGGCACTGTATTCCATACATTTTTGGGCGAGAGCCAGTTGCCCATTGAATCGGTCAAGCAGCTCGTGAAAAAAGTAACGGCTAATTTCCGCCTGCCCTATCTCACGCTCTCCCCCACCTTCAGTGTATGCCCCGACCATGGTTACATCTATGGGGAGCACTTTCAGTGTCCCAAATGCAAAGAAGCCAACAAAACCCAGGATTGCACCGTGTTCTCGCGTATTGTCGGCTATCTGAGGCCGGTATCCCAGTGGAACGCCGGTAAACAGGAGGAGTACAAACGCAGGGCTCTTTTCGACAAAGGAGGCATTGACAAAAGTGAGGCCAAAAAAGCCAGGCCAAAAGCTGCAGAAGTAGAGGAAGGCGTTGGAAAGTTGCAGCTTAGCTAGGAGATGCCCGGTGCTGAATCTGTTCCGATTGGAGGCTTCCTGAAGCAGAGCCTGATCGACTACCCGGGACATATTTCTGCGGTTGTATTCACCTGTGGTTGTAATTTCAGATGCAGCTACTGTCACAACGCCCGGCTAATCGACATCAATGCCAGAGCAGAAGAAGAAGGCCTGAATCAGCAGAGCGTCATGGATTGGATCAAAGCCAACCGGCACCTGCTCGACGCTGTGGTGATTAGCGGAGGAGAACCATGCCTGCATGCTTCTCTGCCTGCCTTTATCGGACAGATCAAAAATATGGGACTGAAGGTAAAGCTGGACAGCAACGGAAGCAATCCGGCTATGCTCGACCAACTCATCCAGGCCAGACAGCTCGACTATGTGGCCATGGATGTAAAAGCGCCCCTGAATTTAATGCGCTACAGACAGGTCGTTGGGAATGCACTTTCGGCCCCCCTCTTTGACAAGGTTTTGAAATCGATCGGAATTTTAATGCGAAAGGACGTCGACTACGAATTCCGTACAACGATGGATAAAAGCCTGCAAATGGAAGACCTCCTCGCCATTGCGAGTGCTGTTTCGGGCAGGTATTTCATTCAGAACCGCCTGGAGGGGGGAAGACAGACCGGAAGGCTTATCGCACCAAGCGATGTAGCCTCTCTAAACAAAATCCTTGATCAGGAAGATGTTCATATCAGTCTCAGATAGTGGCCTCCCAAAACAAGTAGAGCAAAAAATGCCCCTGGAAACGTACTTTCCAGGGGCATTTTTTCGGTCGGGTACCGCGCATTAAAGACTGTCCCCAAAGTCCTGTTTGAATTTCTGTGCCAGCTTTTGTTGCCAGTCTGAGGTCGGCTTGAGTTTTCCAAAGAAAAAGCGAAGCACCTTTGGTTCATCATAAAACTCGAGCCCTCCGATCAACTCCCGGTTCTCATATAGCCAGGCTATGCGATCGATGGCATACTTCACCTGTGAAAGGGTAAATACCCGGCGTGGAAGGGCCAGGCGCAAAAGCTCCACTGCAGCCAGGTGATCGTTACCATCGGCTTTTCGCTCCTCCGAGACCGTTCCCCGCTCCATACCCCGCACCCCACTCACGATATACAATGCTGCAGCCAGTGCCCCTGCACGGTATTCCTCCCGGGGAACGTGAGAAAGGAACTGCATGGCATCAATATGTGCACCGAGTCCACCGGCCGGGGTAACCACGGGTATACCCAGCCTGACCAACTCATTCACCATGTATTCGATAAAAATCGGCCCCTGATTGATCATCTCCTCGTCCATCGTTTCTTCCAGGCCGATGGTCATGGCTTCCATCTCCCGGGTCGACATTCCCCCATAGGTGGAAAAGCCTTCATAAAGTGGCAGCATTTCGAGCAACTGTTTATAGGCCTTTTCATCATTCAGAACAATACCTCCCCCTCTTGCATGACCAAGCTTTCGTGCCGAGAAGTAAATAAGATCTGCGCTGTCTGAAATAGCCCTTGTAATCTCTCTGATGGAAAGATCCTTGTATTTTTCGTCCCTTTGCTTTATAAAATGCAGGTTATCGGCCAACAGACTTGCATCGATAATAAAGGGGATGCCGTATTCGCGGGCAATCCTGCCTGTTTCAATATAGTTATCAAGGGCCACCGGTTGTCCTCCGATCAGGTTTGTACCGGCCTCTATGCGGATGAAAGCGATCTTGTCCGCACCTTCCTTCCTGATCAGTTCCTCCAGCAAAGGAAGATTCATGTTTCCTTTAAAAGGGTGTGAACTATTTATTTCCAGGGCTTCGGGTAAATGCAACTCCAACACCTCACCTCCATTGATCATGACATGGGCCTTGGTGGTGGTGAAATGATAGTTCATGGGCACATAACTACCCTCTTTAACATATAAACGGGAAAGGAGGTTTTCACATGCACGCCCCTGATGAACAGGCAGAAAGTATTCCTTCCCAAAAAGCTCTTTCAGCTTATCCTCCAAGCGGGTAAAGGTGGCCGATCCGGCATAGCTGTCATCGGCGGCAAGCATTGAGGCTGTCTGTCGATCACTCATCGCATTCGCACCGCTATCGGTAAGCATATCCAGATAAATGTCCTTATTGAACAGTAGAAAGGTATTGTTTCCGGCCTCTTCAATCGCTTCCAGTCTTCTCTCAATGGGAACGAGATTCAGACGTTGGACCATGCGCACTTTATGCATCTCCAGAGGAAGCTCCTCACCCAGGTGGTACTTGATATTTGCCATATTTAAATTATGTAATTAATTACGTGTAATTACTTATTGTTTGCAATAAATCCGTAAATATACCTATTTATTTCACAGTCCATAAGTTCTGGTAACATCATATTGATATTTCGGGCATTTTTCAATGCACCCTCCCTTTCCGGCTCTCGAAGCCAACAAAAAAAGCCGCGCACCCATCGGATGCGCGGCTTCCCAAAAAACATCAACAAGAGAAACTAGTTCTTGACAACCCTGAACTGCTTCACTTTGCCTTCGAACTTGAGCTGGAATACATACAGTCCGCTCTGGCATTCGCTCAGGTCAATCAGTGCATTTTCCGCTACATTCAGCTTCCGCATCACGGTCTTACCGGTCATGTCTATCACAACAAGCTCTTCGGCCATGGAACTCAGCTGAAGATGTACGATTCCACTGGTGGGGTTCGGATAGAATCCCCTGAATACTTCCCTGTCGGAGATTCCGGTGGTACGCTTCACAGTCACTACTGCAGTTTCTGTGGTCGTGTTTCCTGTCTCATCGGCCACAGTAACATCCACATTAACCGTACCAACATCATCGAGTGTAAAGTCGGTCTTACTCAAGGTTGTTGAAACAATCCCACAATTGTCGGAGGATTCGCTTACAACATCCTCAGCTGTGAGGGTCCCCTCATCATTTTCATCCAAATCCAGTGTGGCATCCTTGACAAGCAGTGTCGGATTCGTGGCATCGGGGGTCACCGTGAGTGTACCATTCGCATAGACAAAACTGTAGTTATCGTCCTGTCCGCCACTTACCACAATGTCATAGTCACCATCGGCACTGCCTGCATCGGCCTCGCAGCTTACCGTGGGTGCTGTATCAATAACAGAAACATCTTCATCGTTAACGAAGCCTGCATAACTCAGGGTAAAGTCGGGATTGTCGGCACATTCCTCCCGGCTCTTATCATCGGCCAGTACAGTTAGTTCGGCCTGGGTAATGCTGGCTGTGAGACCTGTCGGGGCTGTGAATACATAATTGGTTTCATCATCGCCGCTGATGCCCATTTGAACAGCCACATCAAGGTCTGCGCCAACGCCCGCCTGGGCAAACACACCTTCCGTGGCCCCCGTCAGGTTTACATCATCATCACCAACTACGCCATCAAGAACCGCACCACTTATGACGGCGTCTGTGGTTCCGTCATAGGCCTTATCCGCAGCCTTAGCACCAGTTACTGTGAGGGCTTTTTTCCTGACAAACAAGGTCTGACTCACATCGGCAGCAGCAAGATACTGATCGTCGCCAGCCTGAGAGGCCGTAATCGTTGTAGTACCGGCTCCAACAATGGTAACTGTACTTCCGCTTATTGTAACAACAGTGTCATTAGATGCGAGGTAGCTCACAGGAAGCCCGGAACTGGCAGTAGCTGTGAGTGCGAAATCAGCATCTCCATAAACAACCGTATCGAGTGCAGCAAAGCTAATGGTCTGTGTTCCCTGCAGGGTACTGGCCGACAAGGTCAGACCGAAATTACTCGTTCCTGCCTTATTATAGGACCTGACCTTGTAAAAATATTCCGTACCCGGTTCCAGATTTTCCACAACATAAGTGGTGTAGGATCCGGTCCACTTCCCATTCTGGTCCCATCCATCCGGGAATGAAGTATAGTTGTCATCCAGGGCTACAGTTATCACGTAACCATCGGCTTCGGCTACAGGGTTCCAATGCGCTGTAAAACTGTTCATGGTAATGTTGGTCGCCTCTGTGGGAACCGGTGGATCGGGAACCAATAACTCCTCTCCGTAGACCGCAATCTCTGCGAATTTGGCAAGGGCATCCTTCGCTGTCATGTATATTCTGACATGGTCCGCAGGATCTGTTTCTGAAATAGTAAAAGCAAATTCCCCATCTTCAGTCACCGTCTGAGCATCTGCTGTAGTCCAGCTATTACCGTCCTGACTGACCTGAAACTGGAATGCTTTTGGCAATTCAGTATCAACATTCAGAAGCAAACTATAGCCATCAATTTTGTAAAACTTCCCAAGTGCAATTTCAATCCATGCAGGGGCGTTTCCCGGAATAGAGGCAGCAGTAGCCACATCTTCATCGACTGCCAGGCCCGGTTCAAAACCGACAATTGAATCACTGGCAACCACAAGTTTATTAACGGCTACATTGGGGTTTTCACCACTATACTGCCCGAAGACAGCAAAGGAAAAGACTAAAGATAAAAGCAGCATTGAGCTGAATCGTAATTTGTTTTTCATAGGTCGGATTTTTATTAGGTTCTTACTTGGCTCTTTTACGCGGTAAACGCGACAAATGTTTCAAAAGGCCAATTTACAAAAGCAGTCCGAGAAAAACCATGCTATCCGTCAACAATTCAAATCGACAGTAAAGCCTGGCGAAAAAATGTACATTTGTGAAACTGAAAAACGATGAAACTCATCTCCTGGAACGTAAACGGCATACGTGCCGTAGCGAAAAAAGCATTCTTCCCAAACCTGCAGTCCATGAATCCCGACATCCTCTGCCTGCAGGAAACCAAGGCCCGGGACCACCAGGTCGCAGAGCTGCTTTCCAAGCTGGAGGGCTTCCACCTCCACGTGAATTCCGCCGAAAGACCCGGCTATTCTGGTACGGCTGTACTTAGCAAAAGTGAGGTTCTGAATGAAAGCAAAGGCATGGGCATCAAGGAATTTGACCATGAAGGCCGTGTACTCAGGCTTGAATACCCCGACTTTCAGCTGGTGAATGTCTATGTTCCCAATTCAGGAAGCGAGCTCAAACGGCTCGCTTACCGGCAGGACTGGGACAAGGCCTTTTTCAGACACCTGAAGGAATTGGAAAAGACCAAGCCGGTTGTGGTCTGTGGCGACTTCAATGTAGCCCACCACGAGATTGATCTGGCCAGACCCAAACCCAATTATAACAAATCGGCCGGCTACATGCAGGAAGAAATCGATGGCATGGACCGGTATATTGAAGGGGGGCTTACAGACAGCTTCCGTCATCTCCATCCCACACAGAAGGGGGCTTACTCCTGGTGGAGTTACCGAGCCGGAGCCCGGGCCCGGAACGTAGGCTGGAGAATTGACTATTTCCTTCTGAGCAAGTCCCTTTTGCCCGTACTTGAAGAAGCCTGCATTTACAGTGAGGTCATGGGCAGCGACCATTGTCCGGTTGGAATCACGCTCAGCTAGCACCTTCGGCCAAAAAGAATAATCCCTAATTTGAAGGGAAATACCCATTGGAATGAGAACGACTTCACCCGCATTTGCGATTGCCATAGGCTTTGCCCTTGGATTCACTGCCTGCCAAAAACCAATAGTCGAACAAGAAGACATGGGGGCAAGCCATATCAAAGTGAACCAGCTTGGCTACTATCCCGGTAGCATCAAGGAAGTTCTGGTCACCGACATGGATGTCGAAAAATTCTGTGTGCTCAACTTCCAGGGCAGAAGGGTGTACAGAGGAAGGCTCCATTGGAAAGGCCGGTGGGAAGCATCGGGCGAAGATGTGCTTCAGGGCGACTTTAGCCGGGTAAAAAGGCCGGGACGCTATACCATTCTGCTGGAAAACGGACTGGGATCCCTGCCCTTCGAAATCAGAGAAAAGGTCTATGAGCCTGCGCTAAATGCCAGTATCAAAAGCTACTATTTTCAGCGCGCCTCCATGCCCATTGAGGTGCAGTACGGGGATATCTTTGAACGTGCCGGCGGTCATTTCGACATGGAATGCCCCTTCCATCCCTCCAGCGGACATGAGGAAGGCTGTCTCCGTTCACCCGGTGGCTGGTACGACGCCGGAGACTATGGGAAATACACCGTAAATGCCGCTATGGCACTGGGACAAATGCTGAGTCTGCTTGAGATTTACCCGGAGGCCATCCCGGATGGAAGGCTGAATATACCCGAGAGCGGAAACGGTCGCAGCGACCTGCTCGATGAACTGCGCTACGAACTCGACTGGCTCGTCACCATGCAGGATATGGATGGCGGGGTTTTTCACAAGCTGAGCTCGCTTGAGTTCTGCGACTTTGTCATGCCCGAAGATGATTCGCTTACACGCTACATCATTGGAAAGGGAACCTTCGCGACCCTCAGCTACGCAGCGGTCCTGGCGCAGGCTGCCAGGGTATTTGAAACCAGCGATCCGGAATGGGCCCGGGCCCTTGTACTCTCGGCCCGAAGTGCCTGGAACTGGGCACGCCGACATCCGGATGTGATCTACCTCAATCCCCCTGATGTGACCACCGGGGAATATGGTGATGATGACTTCGATGATGACTTTTACCGGGCAGCTGCCGAACTCTTTCTCACCACGGGAGAGGAAGAATACCTGAACTTTATTCGGGAGAATCCGCTGCCCTACGAGCATCTGATAAGCACGCCCTGGAAATTCTATGCCCGGAACATGGGATTCCACAGCCTCCTGATCAATCGCGACAGGCTGCCCGGGGAAATGGCCCAGGAGCTCTGCACCAAACACCTGGCCCTTGCAGATACCCTCCTGCAGGCCATCAAAGACAGCCCCTATGGCATCAGCCTGGACCATTTTGAATGGGGCTCGAACAGTGACCTTCTCAACCAGGCCCAGATCCTTTGCATTGCCCACCACCTGAGTGCGGAAAAAAGCTACCTCAATGGCGCCCTGCGAAACACCGATTACATCTTCGGGAAGAATGCCTGTGGCTATTCCTTTCTGACAGGTTTCGGGTCGAAGCAGGTTATGAATCCCCATCACCGGCCCAGCGGGGCCGACCACAATGTTGCTCCCGTGCCCGGCCTTGTAACAGGGGGACCGAACAAGGCCCAACAGGACCGGCAATACCTGGACTACCAATCGGAGCTACCTGCCAAGGCCTTTGAGGATGTCCAGGCCAGTTTTGCATCGAATGAGGTTTGCCTGAACCGGAACGCCTCAGCGGTCTTCGTCCTGGCTTATCTGGAGGCCTGTCACTAAGCATTATTTAGCTATCTTGCGCAAAATGCCTGCCTGTGGAAACCTCTTCCTGCCCGCTGTCCGGATCCCGGGTGGAATACCCGGAGATTTAACCAGAGAATTGGCTTCCCGGACTCATCCTTAAAGCAGTAAACAATGGCTCGAAAACAAGGCTTCCCTTCATACTTCGGACTCAGGATTTATTTTCCCTCCTCTCTGCTCTATTTCTTCCTGGTGATGCCTTTTCTGGGGTTCCTGGCTATCCAGAATATTCCCAAAATAGCCGCCAGGAAGCAGCCAAAGAGTGACTTTGTCGGAGGTACGAACAATGGCCTGCAGGAAGCAGACAGCCTGCCTGCTTCAACACTTGAGCTCGACAAAGCATCCGCTGACAGTAGCTTTGCGGAAGAGTCCGGGACGATCGAGGACGAAACAACAGAAAGTACCGGCATCAATCCCCTGGGCGATGAAGGTCCCTTTGTTGTCTATTTTAGCCTGCTCGCTCTGCTCAGCGTGGCCGCTTATCTGGTCGGATGGATCTATAACCATCGCTTCAAACGCTATTTTAAATGGAAGCGCCAGGGCAGAGAAATCAGCGACAAGCATCATCACTGGTGTAAAAAGCATCTGCTTAAGACCCCGATCATCAACGCCCTGATCCTGACCACTCCTGCTTTGGTAGGTGCGGTTTTCGCCCTGGTCTATATCCTCAGTGGAAAAGGACAGGGTGACGCACTTGAACATAAACTGTTCCGGCAGTTTTTCTACCTGGTTGTCGTATCCACCCTGCTCCAATTCCTCTTTGTGTTCTACTGGCAGAAACACCGGGTTCAACTGCGCTATCTGGACATTATTTATTCGCCCGGGGAGCTGCAGGGCAATATCTTCGGCAGAAAGCGGGGAAGCATTAAGGACAGGCTCATCCTGGCCAGTGGAATGACCACCTTTCTGCCCCTGCTCATTGTGATCGTCTATCTGGTGCTGAGCCTCAGCCCTGTAAAGGAGCTGGGAATCACTGAACTCTCCGATCAACAGCGGGAAATCCTGATCGGGCAATGGAGCAATCTGGGAAAAGCAGACGGCATCGAGAGCATGAAAACCTACAACCGGCTCAGCTATGTAAACGTTATCGACGCTGTTATTATGCTGTCTGGAATCGGCACCGGCATCCTGGTCTCCCTGGTTTACATCCTCGCCTTCATCCGCTGGACCAATGAGGGAGTGACAAGACCGGTTAGAGAACTGCAGACTGTCATCCGAAACACAAAAGGGGATGATACCGAAGCATATTGTGTGGTACGCACCAATGACGAAATTGGTGAACTGGCCGAAGGCTATAACCAGATGACCAGGAAAATCCATTCCTATGTGGAAAACATATCGGCCATGAACCGCGACCTTGAAAAGAAGGTCAAAGAACGAACAAATGAGGTTGTGCTGCAAAAGGAAGAGATTGAGGCCCAGCTCGACCTGACCAGGTTGCAGAAGGACACCATTGTGAATCAGAATGAACAGATCCTCGACAGCATCCGCTACGCCGAACGCATACAGATGGCCATGCTCCCACCGCTGGAAGGCCTGAAAAACGCCTTTAGTGAGCACTTCGTTCTCTTCAAACCAAGGGATATTGTTAGTGGTGACTACTACTGGGTAGCCACAGAAGGGGCACGAACCCTGGTTGCGGTAGCCGACTGCACGGGACACGGCGTACCCGGAGCCCTGCTAAGCATGCTGGGTATTTCCTCCATGAACGAAATCATCAATCGGCACAAAGGGCTGTCTGCTAATGAAATCCTGACCCTCCTCCGGTCGCTGGTCATCGCCTCTCTGCACCAGACTGGCCATGGATACGAAGCCCGCGATGGCATCGAAATTGCCCTGATCATTGCCGATCCGGAAAAAGGGGAACTTCAGTTTGCAGGTGCCAACAGGCCCTTGTACCTTTTCGAAGCAGATCAGGACAAGGAAGACGCTTTTCATCACTTCCGGGCCGACCGCATGCCAATAGGCATATATGAACAGGAAGCAACGGACTTCCGCCTGCAGAAAACGAAACTGAACAAAGGCGACCAGATCTACCTCTTCTCGGACGGCTATGTCGACCAGCTGGGCGGACCCGACAGAAAAACCTTCCGTGCCGGCAGATTCAGAAAAGTCCTCAGCAGCATGCAAACAGATTCCATGGCCGAACAAAAGAAGATGCTGGAACGACACTTTCTCGAATGGAAAGGCACTATTGAACAGATCGACGACGTCCTGGTGATGGGGCTCAAAGTCTGAGCAACTAATCCTCGGTCACTATAAAGCTGAAAGGCAGTTTCGACATACGCGACATTTCTTCGCCCACCTCAAGCATATCCTCATCGTCCTCTTCGTAGTACCAGTGGACACCCGGCTCAAGACCGGCCTCATTTAACTGGGAGATCAACTTGAAAATATCGAGTATGAACTTGGAAGAAGTCGAGTTGAAATACTCAAAACTGAAATGAAATTCCATGCCCTTCGCAGGCTTGTCTGAGGCCTTTAGCTCTGCGGTATAGGACTCCAGCCATTCCAGTACGGGAAGGTAAAACTTCCTGACATTCTCCGGACGGGATTCTCCGCTGAAACTAAATTTCCCTTCAACTGGATCAAGGACAATGCCCGGGGTGTTGGGTGTAGCTTCAATAACTAGTTTTTCCATGGGTTTATCCCTTGATTATGATTTGCATACTAAAAAATGAATGGTCTTCGTCAATCGACTCGAAGCGATAGTTGATATCATGATCCGTGCGCATGGCCATGGTAATCAGACCCAGTCCGGCTCCCCTGTCGGATGCTTTGGTCTCGCGGGTAATCACATCCTCGTAAAGCGACTTGAGAGCCTCCAGATCAAGCTGATTTACCCGGTCAAGCTTAAACTGCAACTCATCGATCTGGTCATTCAGGATCATGTTTCCAGCCACAATGCTGAAGCGATCTCCATCCCTTTCCACCGCCACCTGAGGCATTCCAATATCCTGTGATTCAAGCTCTTCGCTCCTGGCGGCATACTTAAAGATATTGTCCATCGACTCGGCCAGCGCGCTATACAGGCGCTTCCGAACAGGTTTGGGCATCTCGTAAAAAACGGGGTTATCACGCAGCTGATTCAGGACCATGTCCATGGTCTCAAAATTGATAACACCCCGGTATTGTATGACTTTAGCCGTATCTGGCATATGGTTCAGAAGTTGAGCCCCGTTGAAAAGCCAAAATAACTAAAAAAAACTATCTTACATAACCTTTATCAAAACCCCGAAACTCAAAGTTCCATGAGTGAAGTTATTCTGAGAGCGCTGATGCAGCTTTTCGCTTTAATCGTAGATGTAGATGAGGTTCAGCAAATCTCCGAAAAAGAACGTTCCATCATCCGGAACTTCCTCTCAAGACTCATTAGCAATGAGCTGATAGAGAAATATATGGAGTCGTTCGAACACTACCTCCGACTCTATCACCAGGACAATCTGGCCAAAGGCAGCATTAAACGAAGGAAACGGACTTCGCTTACCGCAGTGCGGATTCTGGGTATTTGTGAAAAAATCAATCTGGAACTGGAACAGCGCCAAAAGGTATATGTAATCATTCAACTGGTCGAGTACATTGCCTACGGCATTGAAATTCGGGATACCGAACTTGACTTCCTCGAAACCGTTGCTGCTTCCTTCAATATACCGGATGAGGAATTCAGGGACATTCTGAACTTCATCGCCTTTTCGCTGAGTGAGGTGCCACGCAAGGACCATGTCCTGATCGTGAACAATGAAAAAGAGGCAGGACCGGAAGGCATTCATCATATTCGAAAGGAAAAGCTCGATGGAAGGCTCTCTTTCCTGCATATACCCAGTGTCAATGCACACATCATGCGTTACAATGGCAAGGGAGACCTCTACCTGAACGGCCAGCACCTCCATCCGGGAATGGCCTATGCGTTTGAACACGGAGCCTCGCTGCGGGGTTCGGTCATCAGCCCCATCTATTACACGGATGTGGCCGGCGTTTTCTCCACCGCTGCCATTGCCAAAAAGATCAACTTTCGGGCCAGGGATGTTGTCTTTCGCTTTAAGAACAGCAAGAACGGGATCCAGGAATTCAACCTGGAGGAGGAGTCGGGACGGCTGATCGGCATCATGGGGGGCAGCGGAGTTGGGAAATCAACCTTGCTGAATGTACTCAATGGCAAGCTCAAACCGGCTAGCGGCGAAATCCTGATCAACGGGCACAATATTTACAATAAAGAAGAACGAAAAGCAATTCAGGGTGTAATCGGCTTCATTCCACAGGACGACCTCCTGATGGACGACCTGACGGTGTACCAAAACCTCTGGTTCAACGCCCGCCTGTGTATGGGGGGAAGCAGTGAGGAAGAGATGGAAGCCAGGGTAACAGAAGTACTCAAGTCCCTTGGGCTATGGGATATCCGAGATCTGAAAGTGGGGGACCCCCTCAGCAAAGTCATCAGTGGCGGGCAACGAAAACGGGTCAACATTGGCCTGGAACTAATCAGGGAACCCTCGGTTCTTTTTGTTGATGAACCCACCTCGGGCCTGTCCTCCGTCGACTCCGAGGTTGTAATGAACCTCCTGAGGGAACAGGTTTACAAGGGAAAGCTGGTCATTGTAAACATCCATCAACCTTCCTCGAACCTGTATAAGATGTTCGACCGGATTGTCTTCCTTGATACAGGGGGCTATCAGATTTATTCGGGGAATCCCTCCGAAGCCGTGGTCTATTTCAAGACCAGAAGCAACCATGCCAATGCGACGGAGGACCAGTGTCCCCGTTGTGGGAATGTCGATCCCGACCAGGTCCTGCAAATCATCGAGGCCAAGATGGTAAATGAACGCGGACGGCTCTCCCGAAATCGCCGTGTGAATGCCAAGGAGTGGTTCGAGCTTTTCAAAAAGTACGGGAACCCACAGCATCCGTCGGCAAGCATGAAACCCAGCCCTCTGCCCGAGAACCATTTCCGGATTCCCAGGCGCTGGGTCCAGATGAAGATTTACCTGCTAAGGGATTTCCTCACCAAAATAAGCAATACCCAGTACGTGCTTATCAGTATGCTGGAAGCCCCTTTACTGGCTGTCATCCTGGGAATATTCACCAAGTATTTCAGCGGCACGCGCGACGATCCTGGCGCCTATGTCTTCAGGAACAACGAAAACCTCCCCTCCTACCTGTTGATGAGTGTAGTGGTCTTCCTCTTCATTGGGCTAACGATCAGTTCGGAAGAAATCATTAAGGACCGTAAGCTGCTACAGAGGGAATCCTTTCTGAACCTGAGTCGCTTCAGCTATCTGAATGCCAAAATCCTGATCATGTTTGCGATCTCGGCCATCCAGACCATTAGTTATGTCCTGATTGGCAATCAGATTTTTGAGATTCAGGGAATGACCTACAATTACTGGTGTATTCTATTTGCAACGGCCTGTTTCGCAAATATTCTGGGCCTCAATATTTCAAGTGCTTTCAATTCGGTCATTACGGTTTACATCATGATCCCTTTTCTGCTCATTCCTCAGATTCTGTTCAGCGGGGTACTGGTAAAATTCGACAAGCTGCATAAGAGCATGACCCACGACGAATATGTGCCCCTGATTGGCGAGATGCTAACCTCCCGATGGGCTTTTGAAGCCCTGGCAGTTGACCAGTATAAAAGAAATCCTTACGAACGAAACTTTTTTGATATCGACCAGGAAATCAGTAATCTACGCTATCTGTCAAGCTTTTACATCCCCACGCTCAAAGAAAAAATCAATGCCTGTGAAAGCAGCCTTAGCAAACAAAAAAGAGAAAAGGTTGCTGCACTCTTCGGCTATTTCTCCGAGCTGGGTATCGAGCCAGACGATTCCACAGCTGCCGGGATGCATGCCAGCCTCGACCGCCTGAATGAAGATCTCCGGAAGCAGACCCAGGCCCTCAATATCAAACGTACAGAAGTGCAGGAGGCCTTGGTGAAAGAACTGGGAGGGCTGAAAGCCTTCTCGGCTCTTCGGGACGACAACGACAACAAGCAGCTCTCCGATATGCTGTTAAACCGGAACGTTCTGGAAAAGACCGTGGAACGTGGCGATAAGCTGGTCCGGCAATTCGAACCCATTTACATGATTCCCCGCTCCAGGTATGGAAGGGCACATTTCTATGCACCTGAAAAACATCTTGGCAAGCTCCGAATCGACACCCGGCTTTTTAATCTGAGCGTCATCTGGCTGAGCACCTTCCTGCTCTACCTTGCACTCTATTTCGATATTCTGCGAAAGGCCATTGCTTTCACAGCCCAGGCAATGGGGAAAGGAGCCATGCTTGCCCGAAGGATTAACCAAAACAATGGAAGGCGCTAAGTCGCTGTATGGCTTTTCCTATATTTGTTAGCAGAACCAATCTGTTTTTCAATGCCACGCGTATTCAAAGCTGTAGATCTATCGAAGGAAGAAAAGGAAGCCAAAAAGGACTACTTCGACCGGCATACCCCCTTCATCCTCTGCGATGGCCTGGCTCAGGAAGGTGAAAAGTTTAAGGTCAAAGTAAGGATAGGCAAGCAATACCCGCATCCCGATGATCCGGATCACTTTATCAACTATGTGCAGCTGTGGAACCGGGAAACATTTCTGGCCGAGGCACACTTCGCATCCGGCGCACTTGGTCACCAAAACGGACAGGTCGAGGTGGACTTCTACATCGTACCCGGGCCGGTTACCATGAAGCTCTCGGCAATGGCTGTATGCACCAAACACGGACTCTGGCAGAGTGAATCGGTGGAAGTTCCGATCCGAAAAAAACAAGGCCCGAACGGAAACCGGAATTAGTCCAGCTCTTCCGGATCTTCAAACAAGTCTTCAGTTTCCTCAATGTCGTCATAACCCGAAGTGCCGATAAAGGAAACAAAAGAGATTTTCCATTCTCCCTCAATTTTCTCCATAAAACGAACCTGAATGCTGTTGATCTCGGTCAAATCATCATCATACCTGGAGGTCCATTTCTGATCACAAACCACAAAAGCACTGTTCGGATAAATCTTCATCCTGAAATTGCTTTTTTCCACCGTGATATGAAGCTCGGGATTCAGGTCATCCTCGGTATCATCTCCGGAAAGATGCCGGGATACCTCCTCCCAACCCTGAAGAAAAATATAGTTGTCGGCCCCGGCGGTCAGTCGCATATTCATCGAGTCCTGAACATGGGTATTGAAAACCGCTTCAAAATCCCTTGCGAGATAAGAATCGGTTTCGTGATTAATCACCTCGATAATGGCGGCCCGTTCTTTCTCATAGTCGACTGGCTGCTCACATCCGGCAAGGGCAAGGACAAGGAGCAGAAACAATGGGGCAAAATTTCTCATAGCTAAGTTCTTTAGTGTAACGATTCGGGGCATTTGCCCGAATCCCTTTCGTGCAAATTACAATAAAGCAGGGTGAAAGTCAATAATTTGTACTTTTGCAAACATGATTAAGATAAGCAAACACAAGGGAAGCCCCGAAGAATCGGGCGAGATTATACTGAGTCTCAGAACAAATGATCTCGGGAAACTGAATTGCGAAGATCGTGTCCGGGCCTATGCCCGCAAACGCGCCAAAAGCCAAAAAGAACTGGCCATTCTGGAACAGATCGAACGATGGAGAGCGGTGGCCTTTCTTGATGACGAAGGCACAGACGGCGAGGCACTGGAAAAGGCACGTCGTGCCGGAGCTTCGTTGCTTCCCGTGCTGAACGAACACGGAATAGAGACCCTGGTGCTTTCGGGGCCGGATATCGACAGCCAGCTGGCCCTGGCCTATGCAGAAGGCCTGGCGCTTGCAGCCTACCAGTTTCTGAAATACAAAACCCGGGAGGCCCTTCCTAACAGCCTGAAAGAGATCAGGATCGATATAAGCGGAGCCGGTGAAGCTGAGGTTGCCGAATTGGAGCACCTGACACAGGCCGTCTATCTAAGCCGAAATCTGGTCAATGAACCCCTTTCCTACCTGACTGCCACACGCCTGTCGGAGGAAATAAGACAGATGGGCGCAGAGGCTGGGTTCAGCGTAGAAGTCTTCAACAAAAAGCAGATACAGAGCCTCAAGATGGGAGGTCTGCTTGCGGTAAACAAAGGAAGTGTCGATCCCCCGACCTTCAGCATTCTGGAATGGAAACCCGACAATGCCGGCAACAAAAAACCCATTGTTCTTGTGGGCAAGGGAGTGGTCTACGATACGGGAGGGCTCAGCCTGAAGCCCACCCCCGATTCGATGGACTACATGAAATGCGACATGGGAGGTGCCGCAGCCGTAGCCGGGGCTTTCTACGCCATTGCCAGAAATAAGCTGCCACTCTGGGTGATTGGGCTTGTTCCGGCCACCGACAACCGTCCCGACGGAAATGCCTATGTGCCGGGTGATGTCATTACCATGCACGACCAGAGCACGGTGGAAGTGCTCAATACCGATGCTGAAGGACGGATGATCCTGGCCGATGCCCTGAGCTATGCAAAGCAATATGAGCCCGAACTCACCATAGACCTGGCGACCCTTACCGGGTCGGCCCATATGGCCATTGACAAGTACGGGCTGGTAGGCATGGGAAATGCCAGCCGGGACATCATGGAAGCGCTGAAGGCTTCCGGAGAACGTTGTTCCGAACGCATTGCCGAGTTTCCCTTCTGGGACGACTACAAGGAGCAACTAAAATCGGAGCTGGCCGATCTGAAAAATATTGGCACCCGAAACGGTGGTGCCATAACCGCCGGTAAATTCCTCGAACACTTCACCAATTATCCCTATATTCACCTCGATATTGCAGGCCCGGCCTTTAACAAAATGCCTTTTAATTACCGCGGTAAAGGGGGCAGCGGAGTGGGTGTAAGACTGATCTACAGCTTCCTGAAAGACCTGAGCCAAAAATAGAAACAGATGCAGGAAAAACTCAAAATCGGCATTTCCCAGGGCGACATCAATGGGATCAGCTACGAAGTCATTATTAAAACATTGATGGACCAAAGGATACAGGAAATATGCACCCCTGTCATCTTTGGCTCGCCCAAGGTCCTGGCCTATCACCGAAAAACCCTGGATCTGGAAGGTTTCAGCCCCACCAGCATTCTGTCGGCCGCCGAGGCCAGAAGCAATAAATGCTATGTGATCAATTGCATCGACGAGCATATCAGGGTTGAACTGGGAAAGGCCACACGGACCGGTGGACAGGCCTCCTTCCAGGCTTTACAAGCAGCGACCGATGCACTTGAGAAAGGCCATATCGATGCCCTGGTCACCGGGCCAATCAACAAACACAACATCCAGCAGGCAGCGTTTAATTACAGTGGTCACACCGAATACCTTCAGGCCCGCTTCAGGGCCAGCGAGGTGATGATGCTCATGGTAAGCGAGCTCTTAAAAGTGGGGCTGGTGGCTGCCCATGTGCCCATTTCCAGGCTGAGTTCATTCATCACCACCGGACTTATAGAAGAAAAAATTGAAATCCTCTCGGCCTCCCTGACCCGGGACTTTTCCATTCGCAACCCCAGAATTGCCGTGCTTGGCCTCAACCCCCATGCAGGGGATCAGGGCCTGCTGGGAAGCGAGGAAGAGGAGATCATTGTCCCGGCCATTGCCAAATCCAGGTCGAAGAATATCAACGTATTTGGGCCTTACCCGGCCGATGGTTTCTTTGGTGCCGGCAAATTCAGCAAGTTCGATGCCGTACTGGCTATGTACCACGACCAGGGGCTGGCCCCCTTCAAGGCGCTGAGCATGGATAACGGGGTCAACTATACGGCCGGACTGCCGGTGGTGAGAACCAGCCCGGCACACGGAACGGCCTTTGAACTGGCTGGCAAGAATGAAGCGGAGGAGGCCTCTTTCAGAAATGCCCTCTATCTGGCCATTGACATTGTCAAGAATCGCAGGCGCCATGAAGAAATGACAGCCAATCCGCTCAAAACAGGGAAGGGCAAAAGGCAGGTAAAGGACGAATCGCCCGATGATCTGGGAAGTGCTTCCTGATTAGTGGGCATTGCAGGCCTGCAGGTTCGGAGGCATATAGACGAACTGGAACTCCTGGTCGCCAACAGGAAAACAGAACATGTAATACATGGGGTCATCCTCGGGCGGAAAGAACACAAAACCACTCTTCGCCTTGCCCGGGGGAATGCTGGTCGGCCGGAAGATTTCTTTGGCGACGATCCCTTGTTCTGCCTCGATCGCTTCCATGTCGGCCGATATCCTGGCATCGTTCAACAGAAACTGCGCGGCCGACTCCACGGTCCCCAGTACGGCATCAACGGCAAAGAAGGGATCATCGCCCTGCGCAATAGATGCACTGGTGCTGGCAATGATACCCACGCCGGTTTGAAGCACACCGAAAACAAAGTTCAGACTCTTGTCAGCCAAGCTTTCTTCCACCTGGTCGTTGTAGCTATTCAGAACCCTCTCCGGATGCAGGGCCATGCGGGGAGGAAAGCGTGAACTGTCGGCTTCGGGTTCGGTCAGAAGAACATAGTAAAAGGCAGACGGATCTATCCTGCAGGTATCTGGCCCTTCATTAACAATCACCAGATCGAAAACCATGCGTCCATCGAAATAGCCATCAAAGCCCAGTTCAAGTCTGAGGCCTTCGCCGGAAAGATCGACATATTCACGCCCCATCTCACGATGGCTCTCTGCAGACACCGGACGCAACTGGGCCCCTAAATCGGCCGGGCCGAAAAGAAAACAGAAGAAAAAAAGCAGGCCGGGATATAGCTTTTTCATAGGTCAATCCTTTCCCGGGTAAAAGCAAAAACCTTGCCGAAAATAAAGCCCTATCCGATCAGGGCCTTATAAGCAGCAGCATCCAGCAATTCATCGATCTGGTTCGGATCAGATGGCCTGATCCGAACCATCCAACCTTCACCAAAGGGATCTGAATTTACCAGCTCAGGGTTGTCTTCCAGTGCAGGATTCACTGCAATAATCTCCCCATCTACCGGCATATACATGTCCGAAACTGTCTTCACGGCTTCAACGGTTCCAAAGGTTTCACCCTTTGCCAGCTGCTCTCCTTCAGTTTCAATCTCAATGAAGACTACATCTCCGAGTTCACCCTGGGCAAAGTCGCTCACGCCAACTATAATCTCGTCACCTTCAACACGAATCCATTCGTGTTCGCTGGTGTATTTCAGTTCGTCGGGTACATTCATATAGCTCCTGTTTTTAAAGATATTCAAACCAAATGTACGGCTTTTGAACGAATCCTAAAGCTGATATGCATCATAAAAATGCCGGCCAGATCAAAGGGTGAAGGTCATGCTGAAACCAACATTGTAGTTGGCATTTTTGTAGCTGTTCGAGATATAGGGGTTGGTCAGACGCTGATCGTAAAAAACCCTGACAATAAACTTGTCGCTCAACTTGTAATCGGCCGAAGCCTTGATACTTAAAATACGCTGTCCGGCAGTAATTTCACTGCCCGAGAGGTCCTCCAGTTTCCGAATCACGGTCCGGTTGTTCCTGGTCGAAAAATCGAGCCTTACATTCAGGTCGCTGTTGAACTCGCGCTGATTGATGTAAAGAGGCACTTCATTGAAGCGATAGCCTGCGCCAAAAATAATTTCGACACTGTTGACTTCATTCACCTGCGTATTGGCCATATTCAGTGCCACTGTCCGCGATCGCTTGTACTCGATCCGGGTTGTCAGGCTGTTCTTCCAATCCATATTCAGGTCGATGAGCGGAGAAAAATTCTCATTAATGCTCACTGTATTGATGTCGTTCTCTACAATGAAGTTCCCCTGCAAATCGGTGGCAATCGGCACCCCGCTGATGGAATCGACAATGAAATAAGGATTGTTGATGAAGGAACCCACACTGTAGGTCGACCGGTAGGAATGGTTCATTACGATGGAGTTCACATACTTCTTCAGCGGCTCGATCTTGCCGAGGCCATCGAAACGGATCTGCCAGTTAGGCATCATCTCCAACAACGATTTTATGGCCCCGAAACTCACCGTATTCGGGTCCTTCCCGCCATAGGCCGCAAGGAAGGCGGGAATGAGGACCTCCTGGGAGGTGGACCCGTAGCCCTCGTAGAAGCCGGCTGTATCCTGGGCAAGTACCTGACCGGTACGCCTGAAATAGTCATCGGCCAGCCGCCTGGAAATCTGCTTTCGGTATTCATTCTTCAGGCGGTTAAAAGAAAGGGACGATTCCACCTCCTCCCCGACACGCTCAAAGGCAGAACCAATGGAGAGATAGCTCATGCTGAAGTTTCCGCTATAGACCCTTCCACGTGCTGTATCCGCAGGAAGTGTACCATCCGGATTGGCCGTATAGTACTCCGACAGATTGGAAGCATACATTCGATTGGCTGTTAAATCGATCTTTAGCCCGTTAAAGGGCTCCAGACTGGCCCTAACCGTAAGCCGCTCTGTATTGTTCATCGTAAAGGCATCGTTCAGTGCCCGGTCGGTGCTCAGCAACCCGGCCTGAAAAGCCCGCTCAGCATAAGATGAATTCTGCCAGCCGCTAAGGAAGGACCAGCCCGGATTCAACTGTCCGTTGTACATCTGCGTACCAAAGTAATCGATACCGGGCAGATAGCCGGGCAATAAACTCCCTCCACTCTTCGAGTAGGTAACATTCAGCGTGCGGGCCATCATCAGGGCCCGCACCGTAGATTCGGCAATGAAAATGAGCGGATTTTCGCCCTTTTCGATGGTTCCGGTAACCACGATCCGGGCACCCCGGATGGCCTTGTCGGAAACGATGCTGATGCGATTGTCGCTCAGGATTTCCATGCTGACCTTTACGGGCTGTTGATTCTCGTCAAAGACCTCCACCTTAATATCCTCTGTCTTCAGATTATGTGGCACATAGCGCTTACGCCCTTCCCGCAGGAAGACATTCTCCTTGGTATAGACCTTGGTTTTGCTTCGTTTTTCCGTCTCCCTTTCACGGCTCCGGGCATTCCTGTACTTGTCGTTGATGCCTTTCAGAAATCCCACCTTATTATAGAGGTTCACGAAATTCATCTGCCCGTTCAACTGGGCCGTATTGGAGTTCTTAATGGTGTTCCCCAGGTTGATGCTTTCATCCTGGAGAATGGGCCCCACATCCCAGCCGTAGGTACCCCCATAACGCACATTGGCGCTCATCCAGTCGAACAGCGGAATCTTATTCACCGGAATCGTATAGGAAGCATTGAACTGGTGGAAGTAGCTGGTGCTTCTTCCCCCCGACAGAATAGCTGCCCATAGGGAGTCCCGGTAGATCTCATAGGCATCGATATCGTCGCGATGCCACCTGCCCTCCGGCTCATCAATACGCGCAATATTGGTCGATGAAAAATCGAAACGCAGGTTCCTGGTCAGATCAAACTTGAAGTCGAAATGGCGGTTCCACTCGAAATCCTTCTTGAAGTTTGGCTCGACAATGTAGTCGGGATTGTTGATATTTCTGACCTGCTTCTCGAGGTAGTACCTGTCCATGTCGGTACGGAAGGAAATGCGCGAAGGGGTAACATTAAAGTTGAAGTCCTTGACCAGCCTGAGCCAGTCGTTGCTGAGCCACTTCACCTTCTTAAAAGGCTGTACATTCTTCGGTCGGGTGTTGAAGTTGTAACTCAGATTTGCCCTGGTTTTACGGGTATTGTAGTACTCGATGTTCGGACTGCTGGAGCGCATCTCATTCAGGCTGAAGGAAGCCGACCAGTTCGACAGGCTGTAAAAGTGCTTTTTCTTCCCGGAGGGATTCACCCTCAGATTGGTCAGGGCAAGGGCGCGTCTTTCAACCACCTCCTGGGAATAGTTTAGAATAGAGTCCCGTTCGGCCTTTGAATTTGCTGCGGCCAGGCTCTCGGTCAGCAAAATATCGGGGTTTAGCGGATCGTACTCAGGGTTCACCATGGATTTCGAATAGCTGGTAAACACAGGAATGCTAACTCCCAGTTCCTCCTTGAAGAACTTCCCCATCTGGGCTGTGGAAGACACATCATACTGAATATACTGTTCCTGCTGCCGCTCGGTAACGCTCTGTTCGATGCTGCCAAACCCGGCCGAACTGGTGTTTCCGGCGAGGGTTACATTGGCAAAATCGGCCAGTTTCAGGGTGGCGCGGCCCTGGGCAGCCCAGCCCCCTTTCTCATCGAAATCGGTCAATCGCAACTCATTCAACCAGATTTCGCCCGACTTGGCCAGGCCATCATCATTTCCGAAAGGATTGTCTCCGGCCTTGGGATTCCTGACCCCGATCATAATCACACGCACACTGCTCAGCGTCGGATTTCCGGAAACGGTAATCTTGTTTCCCTTTTTATCGATTTCCCAGAATGCGGAGCTCAGCGACACCTCGCTTTCGGGCTGACTCATCGCTTCGTTCCTGGCCAGCTTCACTTTTGTGAACTGGTCGAGGTCCACCTCAAACTGGTTTGATCTGGGCCAAACAACAGCCCGATCACTTTCAAGGTCGTTGTCGTATTTACCGGGCTGCGTAAGCTTCAGGGGAACCTCATACTCATAGAAATTGCTCTGATAGTCGGTCCCCAGGCGGATAAAGGCCGTAAGCTCATCGTCCTCCAGGTTAATATCGGGAATGGCTTCGGCATGTGCCTCCATACGAATCTTCCCGTACTGCCGCATATCCAGCTCGGTGGTCTTATAGGCAGCTCGCGCATCACCATCGTCCAACTCATTAACTTTCAGAACAATCGACTGCTCATTCAACTGCCTGAGCTGGGGCTGGGTGGGATCGATCATCCGGTTAAATCCGGGGGGCAGAACGTAATTCACAGGGGTCTTCCCGGCATTCTCCTCAATGTTTACCGCCGAGATATCGAGCACCCCTTCCGCAGGCTCTTCCCCTGTCCAGCTTTCACCACCCTGGGTAAATGGCAGGGCATAACGCCGCCACTCGCCCCGTACCAGATTCAGTTCGGCAAAACGCAGTACCGTCATATCCTCAAAGTCCGTCAGGAACATCCGCATAAAACGAATGCTGTTGAAATCGGAAATATCACCCACCACTTCCTCATAATCGTGGATGGGGATTCTGAACTGGTACCAGGTAACATTGTCTTTCTGATCGTTCCGGTAGGTAACCCGGTCGACGACCTTGTCGACGATGTAATTCTGTCCTACCTCCATGTCCGAAGGCTTTAAACTGACACGGTAAGAAAAGTAGGCCTCGCCCTCGCTCAGGGTATTGTCGCGGTTGATGTCCTCTATGTCGGGCAAAGAGGTGCCCGAGGTGGCGAAGGATTCCTGATTGTCGAGATCGCTGGGGGAATTCCCCTCGTGGTTGTTGTAACGCTTGTAGCGGTCGAGGACGTCGTGTCTGGCTGCATCGTGTTCGGTGGAACGAAAGTACATGTAATCGTCCGAAGAGGGATCCTCGAAGATGGCGTTGCGGGCCGTCTCGCTCAATAATCCGGAGTTGTAACGGGTTTCGATACGGCCGAGATAGTTGTCGGGCGTAGATCCGAAGAAATCCAGTTCATCCTCTGAACTCAGCCCATCCAGTCCCACGTCCTGAAAGCGCCGGGTTTCATCGCCCGCACTGAAGCCCTGTACCAGCGCCTGGGTGAGCGGAACGCGTCCCCAGACTGTGGTATCGACCTTCTCGACCAGCTCAGAGGTGGGCAAGCCGTTTTCAAAAGTTTTGCGGGAATCCTTGAGCACATCCTCGGAAATGTTCCCCAGGTTAAAATAGAGCTCTCCTCCACTGTTATCGGGCATGCCTGCAAAGGGATCCATAAGCCAGAACTCGATAAACTCGACATTGGCCTGTTCGAAATCGGTGGAGTATATTTCGCGCATGATGCCGCCCCAGCGTTCTCTCGGCCTCAGGAGATGGCCTTCAAAATCGATCTGTTCGGCATCGTAATTGTAGGGGCCGCGCTCATCGGGATAATAAGCAAGGTTCAGGACCGAAATATTCGTTGGGATGCCATTGGGGTTTTCCTTGTTCGGGAAGATGTCCTGCTCATATACCTCGTAAACATAAGGGTTGGAAACCAGGTCGGGATTGGCCTTGATGTGGCCTGGCGTCCGGGATTCATCTCGAACGAGCAAAGGATCGATCTGATACCAGGCCAGACGGGCCCGTCCGAAACCATAAGCCAGATCATTGTTCAACTCGGCCTCAGGAAAATAACCCCGGGGTGTGGAAGCCAGCTTCCAGGAAGAAAACTGCTTCAGATCAATGGAGGTTTCACTTCCTTCAAAATCGTCGATGTAGGCATTCCCTTCCTTCTCGATAGCCTTCGAATGCCCGGGTACCAGTTGGGCAAATTCACCCACCACGGTCAGCGATGAGGGCACCTTCGTCTCCAGAAAGGGGAGTTTATCAACCAGGGTGGTCAGCAACTGCGACTCTGTGCTGTAGCTTCCATTCAAGCCCCAGATTGTATTGGAGATGGGTTCGTCGCCGATATTGACTTTCTGGGTCAGGGGTCGCTCGGTCAGGTGCATGGCTGTGGCCCCCAGATTGAAATTCTTCGAAATCTGATAGTTCAGGTGGGTCCCCACCAGGGTCTTGGTTTGAAAGGCAAACAGCGACTGGTTTTCCAGGGAGATGCGAATAGGCGTACCGGATTCCAGGATGCCCTGGTTGATGATAGTGACCCTTCCCAGCATGTAATCGACGGTGTAATCACTTCCCTCGACCAGCTCCCGGCCACCTGCCGTTACCTTCACCGAGCCCTGGGGCACATTCATCGCGTTCAGCATGATTTCCGATGAGCTCGAAGACGAATACTCTCCGGCTATCAGGAATTTATTCTTTTCGGCAATTTGTCTGGCCTTGGTCTTTGTCGAATCGTAAAGGGCCTGATAAACATAGGTGGCGATGGCCTTGTCGGCCGCCGGCCCGTCCAGACTGTCCCGAAGTATGTTCGCAAGATCTTCTCCAAAAGGTTCCAGTACGGGGAAGAATACCCTTCCGTTCGACGGGGAGATCGTTACCCCGGGAATGTAGTCGAAAACACCGTCGGGGTAAGGATCCTGCTGGCTGTTCATCCTGTCGAGATCAAACAGCCTGAGTAAGGTCGTTTTATTCAATTCCCCGACAGGCAAATAGTTGACCGAGTTGCCGGTTTTGTCGTCGCGATAAAGTACATCGAGTTGAAAATCATTCTTCTCGACCTGGTAAGCCCCAAGCGCATAGACATTCTTCATCATCAAATCCCAGGTATAGGAATTGGGCGTAAAGTTCGTGGGCTTAATCAGCTTCAGAATAAGCGACTGGGGAGCAGAAATACCCGAGGACTGAGATAGTTCTCCCACCTGGTAGGTCTTACCGCGATAGGTGTATTCATAGGCCACAGCCAGAATCTCGTCGGTATTCAGGGCCGAGTTCAACGAGATATAACCCAGTTTGTCGTTGAAGGTATATTCGCGCGGAGACAGCATACGGGCATTCTCTATCTTCTCAAAATCGACACCAAGCACAAGACCGGCTGCTTCCAACTCGCCGGTGGCATTCTTGATATCGCGGATAGCGCTGTAGGTAGTGCTGAGCTCGGCATAGGCGGTATTGAGGGCATTCCGGGGATGGTTACCCCCTCCGGGATTCCTGCTAAAAAGCCCCGATCTGGGTTCGGACTCACCCAGATCGTTCAGCACAACAATGTTCCTCGCATGCTCGAAATTGGTGGTTTTATTCGTGACCCAGACCTCGATACGCGTAATGGCAACATCCGAGGTAATGACCGGCAAATTGGCCAGGGCCTGGTTGTAATTGTCCCTGAAATAATCCGAGAGAAAGAAGTGCTTGTTGGCATCGTAGTCATCCACACTAACGCTAAATTCCTGCAGCTGGGCACCGCCCTCCACATTAATCACCGAAGACTCCCCGCGCTGCTGCGAAAAGACCGATGTTACACTCAGCTTCCCAAACTGCATCTCGGTCTTGAGGCCAAAGAGGCTTTGGCTTCCGTTAATCAATGAGCCCGGGAGTGGCAGGTTTACATTCCCTGCTTCCACCTTTTGAATAATCTCATCCTCCTTCCCCGTATATTCCAGCTTGGTCTGGTTCTCGAAATCGAAGGTCGCCTCGGTATTGTAGGATATATCCATGTTGAACTTATCGCCTATGCTTCCGGCGACGTTCATGATAATTTTCGAATCGAAGGTGAACGAAGGGACACTGCGCAGCCGCTCGCTGATATTGTAATTCTCCTGCTTCGAGAGGTTGAAACCAAAGATGAGTTCGGCACTTCCCGAGGGAACAATGTTGATGGTGTTTGAGCCAAAGAGCCTGTCAAAGGCCTCACCACCCACCTTCAGCGGCGGAATAAAGGATAGCTGGCCTTCCAGTGATTGCCCTCCCGATTTCAGCTTCCAGTAATCCCGGATGTTTCGTTCGAAGGCATAATTCTGGTAGGCTTTCTGACTCATCAGCGAGGGCGGCCTGTAATTCCAGGACCCGATCGTCTCGCTGAAGACATATTGCCGGCTTACGGGATCATAGATCACCTGGGATTTAATGTTTGAAGGATTCTGCAGATAGAGCGGCGAACTCAGGGCTGTGGTCGAGAGGGGATAAGCCCCCTTTGTGCTAAAGGGGTAATGCAGAGTGCTATCCTGGGCAAGGGCACCCGCCACCAGGAGGAGGCCGGAGAGGATCAGGAGTATGTGCCTTGGCAGCTGCTTCACTACATAAACTTCAGGGCGGCCTTAACGATCTCCTCAACAGATCCGTCGGGTCGCTCTTTCATAATCCGGTTCAGCACCTTCTCTACAGTCTTCTTTGGAAAACCCAGTGCCACTAATGCTGATAACGCTTCTTCCCGGCTCGTATTGTCCTGAGCAAAAAATATTTCGTCCATGCCGGCAGCCTCTCCCACCTTGTCTTTCAGGTCGATTATGATGCGCTGGGCCGACTTGGCCCCGATCCCCTTGATTCCCTGCAAAGTACCCACATCGCCTGTGAGGATGGCCTGGCTCACCTCGCCGGGGCTGAGGGAGGAAAGAATCAGACGTGCAGTATTGGCTCCCACGCCCGAGACCGAAATCAGGAGCCTGAAAATCTCCCGCTCCTCCATGGTGGCAAAACCATAGAGCAACTGAGCATCTTCCCTGACTACCTGGTGAAGGTAAAGCCTTCCCCTGTCCCTGGCACTAAGCTGGGAAAAGGTGTGAACCGAAATATAAATGTGATAGGCCAGGTGGCCCGTACTGACCACCAGATGGGCCGGAGACTTCTCCACGAAATCCCCTTCAATAAACGCATACATAGCCTGAGATTTTGCTACGCTAATATAGTAAAATCAAGGGAACGGATCAGAGTGTGCGCTCCAGCTCAGTCTCTTCGAAGGCCTCAACTACATCGCCCACCTTAATGTCGTTAAAGTTCTCGATATTGAGTCCGCATTCCAGTCCGCTTACCACCTCTTTTGCATCGTCTTTGAACCGCTTTAAGGAACCCAGTTCTCCACTGTAGATGACGATTCCGTCGCGAATCAGCCGGACCTTGTTGCTACGTTTGATCTTGCCTTCCTTAACCATACAACCGGCAATGGTCCCCACCTTGGTAATCTTGAAGGTTTCCAGAATCTCAAGCGATCCCACAATCTCTTCCTTGATCTCGGGCGAGAGCATGCCTTCCATGGCCGATTTCACTTCTTCAATGGCATCGTAAATAATGGAATAGAGACGGATGTCGATCTGCTCTTTCTCGGCCAGCTTTCTGGCGCTCAGCGAAGGCCTTACCTGGAAGCCAATCACAATGGCATTCGAGGCCGCTGCCAGCAGGATGTCAGATTCGGAAATCTGTCCCACTGCCTTGTGCTTGATGTTCACCTGAATCTCTTCGGTACTCAGCTTGATCAGGGAATCGGAAAGCGCTTCAATGGAGCCGTCCACATCCCCTTTTACAATGACATTCAGCTCCTGGAAGTTGCCTATAGCAATCCTTCTGCCGATTTCGTCCAGGGTGATGTGCTTATTGGTCCGAAGCTCCTGTTCGCGCTGCAATTGTTCACGTTTATTGGCAATCTCCTTGGCCTCCTTGTCGGTGCCCATTACATTGAAGCTTTCACCGGCCTGGGGTGCACCGTTCAGACCCAGAATCAGTGCCGGAGTAGCCGGCCCTGCTTCATCAATTTTCTTTCCCCTCTCGTTAAACATGGCCTTCACGTGACCATAGTACTGGCCTGCCAGTACAACATCTCCAATCCTGAGGGTCCCGGCCTGTACCAGAATAGTGGCTACATTTCCACGCCCCTTGTCCAGGGTCGATTCAACGATGGTGCCCCTGGCTCCCTTCTTCGGGTTGGCCTTTAGCTCGAGCAACTCGGCCTCGAGCAACACCTTCTCCAGCAATTCCTCGATGTTCTGGTTGCCTTTGGCAGAAATCTCCTGCGACTGAAACTTACCGCCCCAGTCCTCGACCAGATAGTTCATATTGGCCAGCTCTTCCTTGATCTTTTCGGGATTGGCAGCCGGGAGGTCGATCTTGTTGATCGCAAAAACGATGGGCACACCTGCAGCCGAGGCATGGTTGATGGCCTCAACGGTCTGGGGTTTAACCCCGTCATCGGCGGCCACCACAATGATGGCAACATCGGTAATCTGGGCTCCACGGGCACGCATGGCTGTAAACGCCTCATGTCCGGGTGTGTCCAGAAAGGTAATCTTTCTTCCATCGCCCAGGGTCACCGAGTAGGCCCCGATATGCTGGGTAATCCCACCAGCCTCCCCGGCCACGACATCGGCGTGACGGATCACGTCCAAAAGCTTCGTTTTCCCATGGTCGACATGTCCCATAACCGTAACGATCGGGGACCTGGGTTCCAGATCGGCCGGATCGTCCTCCTCTTCTGCAATGGATTCAACCACATCGACACTTACAAACTCTATTTTATAGCCAAACTCATCGGCAACAATGGCCATGGTTTCGGCATCGAGACGCTGGTTTATAGACACAAACAAGCCCAGGCTCATACAGGTGGCAATCACCTGGTTGGGGGGGGTATTCATCATAGATGCCAGTTCGCTGACCGAGACAAATTCGGTCACCTGCAGCACATTCTGCTGTTGGACCATCTGCTCCTGCTCCTGCATCATACGCTGCTGAACCGCATCCCTCTTCTCACGGCGGTATTTAGAGGATTTCGACTTGGTACCCTTGTTGGTCAGTTTGGCCAGGGTATCCTTGATTTGCTTTTGAACATCCTCTTCACTAACCTCGGGCCGGTTGCTTCGACCGCGCTTTCTGCCACTTCTGTCTCCCTTTTTCGCATTTCCGATGTCCACGGGGCCATCCTTGCGAATACGCTTCCGCTTCTTCTTCTGGTCGAGGTGCAAATCGCTGTCCTTGCTTGAGGCAACGGGCTTCTTCTTCGTCTCCCTCTTCTCGGGCAGTTTAATCTTGCCCACTACCGTGGGGCCACTCAGTTTTTCTGAACGCGTCGGAATCAGGTTGTCATCTTCCGCCTTCTTCTCCTTCTCCCTCTTCTCTTCCTTCGCGGGGGGCTCCTGATCGGCTACAGGCTTCTTCTCCTCTGCTGCAGGGGCTTTCCCGGCGATGGCTTCGTCCTTCTCCGCTTCCTTCTTTTCAGTTGCAGCCTCAGCCGTCTTGCTTTTCTTCCTGCTCTTCACCTGATCAAGGTCGATCCTGCCCACCACTTTTGGTCCGGTTTCAGCCACAGGCTCTTCGCCAACAGCAGACTCATCTGCTTTGGCTTCTTCCACCGGCCCGCTACCGGCCTCATCAACCACAGCTGCAGCGGCTTTCTCGTCGGACTTCTTTTTCGACGTTTTCTTCGCTGCCTTCTCAGGGGCTGCGGGGCTTTCACTTCCCTTCCCGGCCGCTCGCTCCGCATCAACAGGCACTGAAGCCTTCTCTTCCGGCTGCTTCTCTTCAGCAATTTCCTCTGCCACCACGGGCTCCCTGGGAGGGGCTTCCTCTTTAACTGCTTCAATCTTGGCAGCTGTGGTATCGGTAATCAAAAGCTCTTCCCCGTCGTCGCCATCCTTCTGTCCGGCAACATCCTCCAGGGTAATGGACTCCTGGCGCTCACGGAGGTTCTTCAGGGTCAGCTTCTCTGACTCCTTCTTGACATTGAGGTCGGAACTGTACTCCTCGAGCAAAAGGTCATACTGCTCCGGTGCTATTTTTGAATTCGGATTCAAATCCAATTCAAAGCCTTTCTTCCCGAGAAATTCAACAATGGTACTGAGGCCCACATTGAACTCCCTCGCCGCCTTACTTAGTCTTACTGCCTTTCTTTCAGCCATATATGTTTATTCAAATTCAGCTTTAAGCACACTAACCAGGTCATTGATGGTCTCTTCCTCCAAATCGGTTCGCTTCACCAGATCTTCTACGCTCAGGTTCAGCACAGCCTTGGCGGTATCACAACCTATGGCCTTGAGTTCATCCAGTACCCAGCCTTCAATCTCATCGGCAAATTCTTCCAGATTCACATCCTCATCATCGTCATCCGATTCCCGGTAAACATCAATCTCATAACCTGTCAGCTGACTGGCCAAACGGATGTTCAGTCCTCCCTTCCCAATGGCCAGTGAGACCTCCTTGGGTTGCAGGTAAACCTCCGCTTTCATCTCTTCATCATCCAGTTTGATGGAAGAAATCTTTGCCGGACTCAGGGCCCGGGTAATAAACAATTGAACGTTGTTGGTATAGTTGATCACATCAATGTTCTCATTCTTAAGCTCCCTCACGATGCCGTGAATGCGCGACCCCTTCATGCCCACACAGGCCCCGACCGGATCGATGCGCTCATCATAGGACTCCACGGCCACTTTAGCGCGCTCACCCGGAACCCTTACAATTTTCTTAATGGTAATGAGTCCGTCGAAAATCTCCGGAACCTCCAGTTCAAATAACCTTTCGAGAAATACCGGGGAGGTGCGGGAAAGAATGATCAGGGGATTGGCATTCCGCATGTCCACCTTGATGACCACCGCCCTGATGGTGTCGCCTTTACGGAAATAATCCGAAGGAATCTGTTCCGATTTGGGCAGAATCAATTCGTTGCCTTCATCGTCGAGGATCAGGATCTCGCGCTTCCAGACCTGGTAAACCTCCCCTGTAACCACATCCCCGATCCGGTCCTTGTACTTATTGTAGAGGTGGTTCTTCTCCAGCTCCATGATCCGGGCCGAGAGGTTCTGCCGAAGGGCAAGAATCGAGCGCCGGCCAAAATCGGCAAGCTTTACCTCATCGGTAACCTCTTCCCCTACCTCGTAGTCCTCGTCAATCTCCTTGGCCTTGCTAAGGGTGATCTGAACAGCAGCATCCTCGAGCTCGTCATCTTCTACCACTTCACGGTTTCGCCAGATCTCAAAGTCGCCTTTGTCGATATTGATGATGATGTCGAAATTTTCGTCCGTCCCGTAGTTCTTCAGCAAGAGTCCCCTGAATACGTCTTCAAGGACGCTCATCATAGTCACACGGTCTATATTCTTCAGTTCCTTGAACTCGGAAAATGTCTCGATCAAATTGATACTTTCCATCGCGCTTCGGTTGATCAATTAAAGGTTATTATCGCTTTTGCAGTTTTTATCTCATTCAGGGAAATACTTCGTTCCTTTCCCCTGATCATCATAAGGATTTGCTCATCCCCGACAGCAAGCAGTTTCCCCTCAAGCGGGCTTCCTTCTTCAAGGCTGACCCGAATCGTGCGGCCCACATTCTTCTCATATTGCCGGGGCACCCTGAAAGGGCTGTCAGCCCCTGGTGATGAAACCTCAAGGGCGTAGTCCTCGACATCGCGGTCCATGGCTCCGTTCAGGAAACGACTGATCTCCACACACTCATCAATGGAAATCCCTTCCATCCTGTCAACCAGCACCCGAATCCTGTTTCCGGGCTTCACGCTGACCTCCACAAGGAAGATCTCGCTGCCCGCAAGCTTTGGCTCCAAAATTGCTCTGACTGTCTCCTCGCTAATCATTTTTTAAGAACAAAATAGGGGACCACCAGCCCCCTAGAACAATCATCCTCCTAACGACTGCGCAAAAGTACTAATAATCGTTAAAAACACAAAAAACCCGCCTATTTTGTACTGATACAAACAGCATTATGCCAATAAAACCCTATTTTTATGTCGCAAATAACCCAAATGGGGCAGGTATTCACCAGCAACAAACTAAAGATCATTAACGATCCCGTATTCGGGTTTATCCGCATACCCTTTGCGGAGATCTTTGACCTGATGCAGGATTCCAGGTTTCAGCGCCTGAGAAGAATCAGGCAGGGAGGGCTGTCACACTATGTCTATCCCGGTGCCAACCACACTCGCTTTCAGCATGCCCTTGGCGCCATGCACCTGATGGGGCTGGCCATCGACAGCATCCGCTCGAAGGGGCACGAAATCACCGAAGAAGAAGCGAAGGCGGTTACCACTGCCATTCTGCTTCATGACATTGGTCACGGTCCCTTCTCCCATTCCCTTGAGAACAGCATCATTGAGGGCCTTCCGCATGAAAGCATCAGCCTCATGTACATGGAACAGTTTAACCGGGAACAGGAAGGAGAACTGGACATGGCCATTCAGATTTTCCAAAACGAATACCCCAAACGCTTTCTACACCAACTGGTATCGAGCCAGCTCGACATGGACCGGCTCGACTACCTGAAGCGCGACAGTTATTTCACGGGTGTGACCGAAGGGGTCATTGGTTCGGACCGAATCATCAAAATGCTGAACGTGGTAAACGACCAGCTGGTGGTCGATGAAAAGGGTATTTATTCCATTGAAAAGTTTCTCGTGGCACGCCGGCTCATGTACTGGCAGGTTTATCTCCACCGAACCGTCATCTCTGCCGAGCAGGTGCTGGTACAGATGCTGAGGCGTGCCAGGAATCTGCATAGGGAAAAGGGCCTGATTGATGCCCCAGATGCCCTGAAATGGTTTCTTTCGGAAACCCCAAAGCTCAACAGCCTTAGTGACCAGAACCGCTTCCTGTGGTACTACTCCCGACTTGACGACAGTGACATCTTCGCCGCAGCCAAGATCTGGCTCGACCACGACGACAAAATCCTGGCTTACCTGGCCGATGCCCTGCTCAACCGGAATCTCTTTGCATTGGAGATCAGCGAGACCCCTCCCGATCCCCGGCGCATAGATAAGCTGCTTCTGAAGATCGCCCGGCACTTGGGAGTATCCTTCGATGAAGCAGCCTATCTGGTGGTCAGTGACAGCATCAGCAACAATGCCTACAGTGAGCATGACGAAGAGATAACCATCCTTGACAAACAGGGGCGAACCCTCGATATTGCGGAAGTATCCGATATCCTGAATACCGCGGTCCTTTCAAAAACAGTCCGGAAGTATTTCCTTTGCTACCCAAAATTTATACGTGAATCCTGAGTTGTAAAACAGACAAACCATTTTAGCATGAATTTTACCGCAGCTGCCATTGCTGAGTTTCTTAAAGGCCGCGTTGAAGGAGATCCGGAAGCGGCCATCCATGACGTTTCCAAAATTGAAGAAGGCCGACCCGGGACCCTCTCCTTTTTGGCCAATCCCAAATACGAAAAGTACATCTACGAAACCCGATCCAGCATTGTGATTGTCAACGATGATTTTAAAGCAAGCGCGGGTATTGAAGCCACCCTGATCAGGGTCCCCAATGCCTACGAAGCTTTCGCAGCCCTGCTGCGGCTCTACGAGGAGCACAAACCCAAAAAACAGGGCATTCATAAACTGGCCAGCATTCCCGAAGGCTGCCAGCTGGGCAAGGACCTGTACATTGGAGAATACACAGTCATCGGAGAGAATGTGAAACTCGGCGACGGTGTCAGGCTCTATCCCCAGGTTTACATTGGGGACGGTGTAAGCATAGGCACAGCTACGGTAATCTACCCGGGTGCAAAAATCTATGAAGGATGCGAGATTGGTGCAAACTGCGTCATTCACGCCGGGGCGGTGATCGGGGCCGATGGTTTTGGCTTTGCCCCCAACCAGGACAACAACTATGAGAAGGTTCCGCAGATCGGGAAGGTGGTTCTGGAAGACTTCGTCGAAATTGGTGCGAATACTACCGTTGACAGGGCCACCATGGGTGCCACCCTCATCAAAAAGGGGGTCAAACTCGATAACCTGGTGATGATTGCCCACAATGTGGAGGTAGGGGAGAACACGGTAATGGCAGCCCAGACAGGAATTTCGGGCTCGACAAAAATCGGTCCCGATTGCATGTTTGGCGGACAGGTTGGCATTGTGGGCCACATTACCATTGCCCGGGGAGTCAAAATCGGGGCGCAATCGGGCGTTAATAAACCCATCCGTAAGGAAAACCAGGTCGTTCAGGGAACACCCGTCCTCGATTACTCAAATTTCCGGCGCAGCTCGGTGGTGTTCAGGAACCTACCCCAGCTGAGGAACCAGGTCCTCGAACTGGAACAAAAAGTTTCGTATCTTGCGGCCGCAAAATCAGCACAATAAGATACTAATTAGGCATTTCTATGGCGGAAAAGCAAAGAACACTAAAAGCACCCATCACCTTTCAGGGTAAGGGCCTTCATACCGGTGCCGAGGTGAATATGACCTTTCTCCCCGCACCTGACAGTCACGGTTACATCTTCAAACGAACCGACCTGCCGGGGCAACCTACCATTAATGCCCTGGCCGAAAATGTGGTTGAAACCTCACGGGGCACAACCCTGGAGGAAAACGGGGCCAAAATTGCTACCATCGAGCATGTCCTGGCCTCTTTTGTCGGAATGGGCATCGACAACGTGCTCATCGAAATCGACGGGCCCGAAACCCCCATCCTCGATGGCAGCTCGAAGTACTATGTCGAGGCCATTGAAAAAACCGGTGCAGTAGAGCAGGCTACCGACCGCAAATACTTCATCCTGAAGGAGAAGCTCGAGTACTACGATGAAGAACATGGCATACACATCATTGCCTATCCCGACAAGGTTCAGAGCATCAATGTGCTGATCGACTACGGCTCAAAGGTCCTGGGCAACCAGTATGCTTCATTGGAAGACCTCGATAATTTTAAGGATGAAATTGCTCCCTGCCGCACCTTTGTTTTCCTGCACGAATTGGAATTTCTGGCCAAGAATAACCTGATCAAGGGCGGCGACGTGGACAACGCCATCGTGATTGTCGACCGGGAAATGGAACAGAGCGAGCTCGACCGTCTTGCCACCCTGTTTAACAAACCCAGGGTACAGGTACAGCCCGAAGGCATTCTGAACAATGTGGCCCTCCGCTTTCCGAATGAGCCGGCACGACATAAATTGCTTGACCTGGTCGGAGACCTTGCCCTGGTCGGACGCTGGTTCAAAGCCAAAATTATTGCAACCAGGCCAGGACACCAAAGCAACAATGAATTTGCCAGGGCCCTGAGGCAGGTCATGAAAAAAGCAGCCCTGCAAAAAAGAGTGCCCGCTTACAATCCTGCCTTAAAACCGATTCTCGACATCAACGAGGTGAAAAAGCGCCTCCCCCATCGCTATCCCTTCCTTTTGGTAGACAAAGTGATAAGCATGGACGAAAAATCGGTAGTCGGAATAAAGAATGTCACCATCAACGAACCCTTCTTTCGGGGCCATTTCCCGGGGGAACCGGTTATGCCCGGCGTATTGCAGATTGAAGCAGCCGCGCAGGTGGGCGGCATGCTGGTCATGGGCACTGTACCCGACCCCGAGAACTACTCCGCCTATTTTCTTAAAATCGATAAAGTAAAGTTCAAGCGGAAGGTGGTTCCGGGCGACACCCTGATACTCAAATTGGACCTGCTCGAACCCATCCGCCGGGGCATTGCGCTGATGTTTGCCGAAATCTATGTCGGGAACCAACTCATTATGGAAGGGGAACTGATGGCACAGATCGTAAAAAATAAAGAAAATGATACATAAACTTGCCAGTGTACATCCCGGCGCTAAAATTACAGATGATGTAACTGTTGAAGCATTTGCAAGCATCTATGATGATGTTGAAATCGGTCCGGGAAGCTGGATCGGTCCAAACGCCGTCATCATGAGCGGGGCCCGCCTGGGAAAGAATGTAAAGGTCTTCCCCGGTGCCGTCATCGCGGGCGATCCCCAGGACCTGAAATTTGAAGGAGAATACACCACCGTTGAAATTGGAGACAACACAACCATCAGGGAATGTGTCACCATTAACAAGGCAACCAAAGCCAGGGGCAAAACGGTAGTCGGGAGTGATTGTCTGATTATGTCTTACTGCCATGTCGCACACGACTGCCAGATCAGGGACAGGGCCATCATGGCTTCCTATTCGGCTCTGGCAGGTGAGGTGGAAGTTGATCGCTTTGCCATTATCGGGGGGGGCAGCCTGGTTCACCAGTTTGTCCGGATCGGTTCGCATGTGATGATACAGGGCGGAAGCAAGGTGGGCAAGGATGTTCCGCCTTTTTCAACATCCGGACGGGACCCCTTATCCTTTACGGGGGTCAATTCCATCGGCCTGCGCAGAAGGGGATTCTCCAACGAAACCATCTACGCCATCCAGGAGGTATACAGGATCATCTATCAGCGGGGACTCAACATCAGCGATGCCCTCGAATTTGTCGAAGCCAATCTGCAGGCTTCCAATGAAAGGGACGAGATC